>Ga0209992_10000128_pt1 | contig 105368 bp, 107 predicted proteins | sample 2SBtaG_2_FD_182564 | JGI IMG/M metagenome (GOLD analysis project Ga0209992, IMG submission 182564) | Deep subsurface microbial communities from Kolumbo volcano to uncover new lineages of life (NeLLi) - 2SBTROV12_ACTIVE470 metaG (SPAdes)... | ecosystem: Environmental > Aquatic > Marine >... | reverse complement strand
CATTATATCGTCGCCCAGCGCTGGCTTAAACTTTTGCATAATAAAGATCAAAGTGGCAAGCGTATTGTCACTTTTGCACCGTCTTGGTGGTTACTCAATGAGAGCTCACCACCATGCCTTTCTATGATGTCTTGGCAGATAGCAAGGCCAAGTCCATGTCCCGACGGTTTAGTTGTGTAAAGCGGTGTGAGCGCATTACTTAAATTGGCAAAGCCTGGTCCATTATCGCAGACCATGATCTGTTGCCAACTGCCTATTACTTGATTCTGTATTGTGACTTTTACATCTGACTCGGCTGCTTCTTTGGCATTCTTAATTAAGTTGATCAGCACTTGTTCTATTTGTATTGCATCAGCAATTAAATTACTGGCGCCAGAGTAGTACAGCTCAACATTTTGCTCATCTGCGCACGCTTGAACGATACCTTGTAAATCAAAATGCTGAGCATGGGGCTCAGGTAATCGACTGAGGGTGGCGTAACTTTTTATAAAACTCAGTAGTGATTCGCTGCGGCTTTTGACTCGAGTCAGAGCTTGGCGAGTTTGCGACTCAGGCAGTGGATCGTACTCTAATAAGGTCTCTGCCATCGAGCTCATAGGAGTCAGTGAATTAGTGAGTTCGTGGGATAAAATACGAATTAAATCAGCTTGGCTTTGACGCTTGGCTTTTTGCAAGTGCTCACCAATAAATAAGGCGCTTACCAGCGTGTAATGTTGTTCTTTGAGCTTAAATAATTGTAACTGCCATTGTTGGTTGAAATCAGCATGACAAACACTATTTTGTGTGATCTTAAACCCAGTATCAGCTTTTGACATGCCGGTTAGTAACGGCTGGTTTATTGCTTGATGCATGCTGTGGTTAAAAAAGCATAGTTTTTGTTGTTCGTCGAATACTGCAATTGGTGTCGGCCAGCTTTGCAACAGTGAAAAAAATAGCGGTTGTTGCTGTGCTTCATCTTGATGAAATAGATCGCTCAGTTGCATACCGAGTTGCGCAATGGGGGCGCTGTGATCGGTAAAGTTTAAACTGAGATTGGTTTGCCCTTGTTGTTTAGCATTCACAAAGGCTTGTAGTTGCTTAATGGGCTCAAACCAGGCCAAGTATATGCGATACGCTATGTAGCTAAATAAATAAGCTAAGACTGAAAATATGCTGGCGGTAAGTAAAACATCGTTGCTCAGTGTATAAAGTAAAGTGCAGCTCAGAGTGAGCAATAACAAAACACAAGCAGTTAAGAGCGCTTTTACTTTGAAAGTTTGAGTATGTCTCATCGCTTACTCTGGCAGCTCGATTTGATATTTTTCTAAGCGACGATAAAGCGCATTACGTGAAATACCCAATACCTTGGCAGAGGCACTGATCTGCGACTCATTTGCTGCTAGCACATCCAGAATACGCTGTTTTTCGAGTGCTTCTAAGGTCATTGCTGGCACGTCAGAGGTTTGCTCTGAATGAGTCGTTTCAATCAACAAGTGTGTATCATCAATGGACTCGTTTTGGCAGATAAGCACTGCGCGTTCAAGGGTATGGCTTAATTCTCTGACGTTGCCCGGCCAGTCATGTGAAAGTAGTCGCTGGCTGGCCGTTTGGTCGAGAGTCGGTCGAGTCTTGTTATATTTTTGACTGTATTTATCAATGAAGTACTCGGCAAGAGGCAAAATATCCGCTTGTCTGGCTCGCAGTGGTGGCAAGGTAATAACAAAGGTATTGAGCCGATAATATAAGTCTTGGCGAAATTGCTGTTTGGCAATGGCTTGCGGGATATCTTGATTGGTTGCAGCAATTAGGCGCACATCAACTTTGCTAGGTACACTTGCCCCTAGTGGCGTAAATTGCCCAGTTTCTAATACTTGCAATAATTTAGGCTGTAAATGAATGGGTAGCGCCCCAATTTCATCCATAAATAAGCTGCCCGACTGGGCTTGGCTAAATGCCCCTAAACGGTCAGCCTTGGCATCGGTAAAAGCGCCTTTTCGATGACCGAATAGTTCGCTCTCGAACAAGTTACTTGTGATGGCCGCCATATTTAAGTTGATCAGGGGAGCTTGGCGACGGTGGCTGAGTTGGTGAATACGCTGCGCAAGTTGTGATTTTCCTGTGCCATTTTCTCCCAGGATCAATAAGTTTGCGTCTGTTTGTGCCAGTTGGTGAACCAATTGCTCAATTTGCTGCATTTTTTCAGAATGTGCGACCCAAGCTGAAGCGCTATCACTTTGCACTTTGGTTGGTTCAATATGTCGGGCGATCTGTCTTAATAAGGCGTTCTTGCGCCATGGCTTTTCAACAAAATCTATTGCGCCGAGTTGCATACCTTTTACTGCAAGTTCAATGTTTGCCCACGCGGTCATTAAGATGACCGGAATATTCAGTGCAGTAAGCTCCGGCAGTAAGGCGAGGCCCTCTTGGCCTGAAGTGGTATCACGAGAGAAGTTCATATCAAGCAAAATTAAGTCGGGGGTCAGACGCGTTAATACTTGTTGGCAGGTAAATGGGTTTTCGGCTTCAACAACACGATAACCAGCTTGCTCGAGTAATAAACTGAGCGCGAAACGTATGTCGTCATGATCATCGACAATTAAAATGCAGGGCTTTGATATGGGCATGAATATATGTACTTCTTTCTAGGGCGGCTAACATAGCCGCCCGGTCCTTGATTCAGAGAATTAATATTATAACTCTCTTAGTGCGCGCATCGGGTCGGCATTGATAATACGCCAAACAACCCAAGTAATGGCTGAGAGTACGATAGCAAGCAAGGCAAAACCAAACAAGCCCAGTGCAGTCCAAGAAAGTGCTGGCAAACTACTGTGGTTTTGCTGCAGCACACCGTAGCCAATACTTGATAACGTAATGGCAATGCCTGCGGCAATCAGCAATAAAGGGGTGATGCTTTGCAAAGTGCGCTTCAGTAATGATACTCGGGTTGCCCCTGTTGCCATTCTGATGGCCAGTTCAAAACGCTTCAATTCACTAAAACCAACCGCCATGGCATTTGAGCCAACTAAAGCCAGTAACAAGGTTAATACACATAAACCTGAAATAAAGTAAAAGCGAATGCGATCTTGCTCAATATGGTTGTCCCAAATTGATGCCAGTGAGTCAAACTTTAATTGCTTTATTTTTGGATGTGCACTTAACATGGCAGTTTCAAGCTCTGATTGCTTGAATGTTTGTCCCTCAGGCAACTGCATCATGATGAAAACTCCGGTATTTGCAGTATTTATAATAGGTGACATTAGGGTTGGGTAGCCTCGACCTTTGCTGACAAGGCTATAGTGATCGGCAATCACACCAATGATTTGTAAGGTACCTATTTGTTTACCAATGGCTGATTCAATCGTACCATCCTTAGATAATTGCAATGCTAAAGGTTCATTAATAATGGCGACTTGCGCTAATGAAGTTTGTTCTTCTGCTGTTATGTTGCGACCCGCTAGTAACTTTAACCCAAACGCGTCGACATAATCTGCGCCAATGTTTTTGTACATATATGTGATTTGTTCGTTAGTATCTTCATCGAAATTCATCGAAATCATCATATTTGAACCAAATGGTTCACTTTGAGAGTCGAGAATTTTGAGTTGAGGTTGAACGTTTTGAGCTGCTGACGATAACTGTGCTTTGATATCTAGAATCTCTAAGTGAAGACGCTGCTCTTCAGCACGTCTTAGATGTTCTTCTGAAGGTAGTGGGTCACCTTGTCCCTCGAAATCAACTTTTACCATCATAGTATTGCCTGGTGTAAAACCTAAATCGACGTTCACCTTGTTGTAAGTTGCTTCGGCTAAGAGGGCTGTACCTGTCATGATCAACGCGGCCGAGCTTAATTGTGCGATAAATAAAGCTTTTGTTAACGGGCTCATTTTGCCAGCATTCACCCCTTTGTTAGAGGTATTAATGTGTTGATTCAATGCTGTCGAGTCGCACTGAAATATGGCAGAAAGAGAGAAAACAGCATTGATGATCAAGACAATGAATATGGCTATACCCACAGTTACAAGATCTAAATTTACCAACGAAAGCATTTCAATATTGCCACCGCTGATGATAGGCAATGCACGAATAATCCAAGCACAGGCAAATAGACCAACGAGTGCAGAGAGTAAAAACAGTGGCAGATTCTCTAAAAAGGCAATGATAAATAAGCGCTTTCTTGGAGAGCCCAGGCATAGGTGTGTGGCTAATTCTTGCTCGCGCTGTTGATAGTGAGACAAAAATAAGTTGAACAAATTTAAGCTCGCCATGAACAGCAATGCAGACACTGAGATAAATAGAAAAATAATCAGTGTGTTTTGATCTTTCATTAAATGTGCACGATAAAGCTCAACCTTGCTAGATGTACCCATTTGCTCTAGCATGCCTTTGTAGCTTGCTAATTCAGTCTCGTATTTTGCGAATAAATGCTGCCAAAATTGGGTGAGCATTTCTTCGGTAAATACTTGATTTTGCGTTTTAATGAAGAGTTTATTTGAGCCGCCAAATTGGTTCGACGGGGTATCAGCTAAGTGACTTGATAAATCAAAAAACTGCCATGTTTGCTGCGAAATGATATCATCCATACTATAAAAAGAGCGGAAATCAGCGAATACCCCACGGATAATTAGTTGCCTTCCTTCTAGCTCTAATTGTCGACCGACCACATTCGCGCTGCTGGCAAAGGCGTTACGCCACAAGCTCTCAGATATCCACACTGCACCCTCTTGATTACTCAAGTTTGGCATCTCACCAATCAATAGTGGTGTATTGGCAATAACCGTTTGAAAGTTATTTGAAGCTGTGAGCTTAGTAATAGCGAGATTTTGCTCGTTGACCTGTACAAAATTGGCTCGGGCGTGCAAGGTTGCAACCTCACCAATTTGCTTATAATAATCGGCAAATTCGGCGGCACCATGGCGGTTAATAATCGAGATTTTAAAGTCTTCAGAGACCTGTACCTGCCTATCAACGTGATAAATATTTTGCTCGTCTTTAATGTCTGGCAAAGGCTTAAAAATGAGATTGCTGCTCATGGCAACGACTGTCAGCACGGCAGCTAAAGTCAAACTTAATGTGATCAATACCGGCAGGGCTAACCTTGGTTTTGTGATCAGCCTTTGCACCCCGTGTGTCAGTGCGCGTTGGTAAATACTCATGCTACCGCCTCCTGCTGTTCGACTAAGACTTTGCCATCAAATAAACGAATTTGGCGTTTCGCCATACGACTATATCGTTCGTCGTGTGTCACCATGATAATGGTTGTACCTTGGCGGTTAAGCTCTAATAACAGCTGCATCACGGCATCACCATTTTGACTGTCTAGGTTACCTGTTGGCTCATCCACGAGTAGCAGATCGGGTTCACCTACTAAAGCGCGTGCAATCGCAACACGCTGTTGTTGTCCGCCAGAAAGCTGGCTTGGCGTGTGATCCAAGCGACCTGTCATATTAACGGCGGCAAGCTGTTTTTCTACGGCGGATTTAATGTCTTTTTTGCTAGCGCCACGATGTTCAAGTGGCAATGCTACGTTTTCGAACACAGTTAAGCTATCGATCAAATTAAATGATTGGAACACATAGCCAATATGTTTGTTTCTGACTTGCGAACGCTGATCGACATTGAGGGTTTTTGTGTCTATGTCTGCCAATATATATTGGCCGTCAGATGCGGTATCAAGTAACCCTAAAATGCTGAGTAATGTAGATTTACCACAGCCTGAGGGGCCAGAAATAGCAATGAACTCGCCTTCTTGAATTTGTAACGACACAGCTTGCAACGCATGCGTGTTTACTTGTCCTTGCTGATAGATTTTGTTGATGTTGTTAATGGTCACTAAAGTTTTCATGTGCGTTCCTTATAGTTTGTCGTTATCAAGCGCAAGCTGACTGAAATTATGCCACCGACTGAGATCAGATGTGATAACTATGTCACCGGCTTGTAGGCCGGAGTGAATGAGAAGATATTGTTCGCTCAGCTCACCAAAGCGAACTTGCGTTTGTGTAAGCAGCGCTTGCTGCGCTGTTTTTTTATAAAGCGATTGCGTGCCTAAAGGTGAGAGGCCTGGACGCTGTGCGATATAGAGTGCATTTTCAAGGTGTTCTAAAAACACTAAGGCATTAACTGGCTGTGCAGGTCGTAAGTTAGCTGGCGCACCTACATTAAAGTGCACCTCGGCAATGATAAAGCCGTTTTCAACCACTGAGCCCAGTTGTTGCACGGTGCCCGAAAATACCCCTTGTGGATGTTTTAAGTTAACTTGTGCGCCTAGTTGTACGCGCTCAGCGAGACGCTGGGGAATATTAATGCGTGCCATTAACTGAGACTTAGAGCCAACACGTGCCATGGCCTGACCTTGAGATACGCGCTGCCCAAGTTCAATATCTAGCTGCTGTAATGTTCCCTCAATGCCTGCTGTGACAGTGAGGTTTGCCACTTTATCGGCAATGAGTGTTACTTGTTTTTGCTGTTGATTAAGCTGTATTTGTTGTTGTTCAAGTTCAAGTTTGTGCATTTCTTGCTGCTTTTCGAAACGATATTGCGCGAACTGTAGTCGTTTTTGCAGTTGCGATAAACGTAGCTCAGCACGTTCTAATTCTATCTTGGCGGCGATCCCTTGTTGAGCGAGTCGCTGGTTTACATTTACATCGAGTTGTGCAGCCTGAATTTGGCTTTGCATATCGGCCAGATCGGCTTGAAAGTTCAGTTGTTCGTTTTGCTTTTGTAATTTAAATGCCGCGAATTCTGAATGCATACGTTCTAGTTGTGATTGGCTTTCAAAGAGTTGTTGATCAAGATCTGGGTTACTTAACCTCGCGATGATGCTGTTTGGCGTTACTTCTGCACCTGCGCGTATAAATATTTCTGTGACCTGTGCGGTTTCGGGCGCACTGATCAAGCGCTCGTAGCGTGAAGCATATTCTCCGAGCACAGGAATTTTAATATCAAGCGGTCCTTGCTGAACTGTGGCGGTTTCGAGCTCAGCGGTCTTTAAAGTTGGTATTGATGGGCTATTTAGCCAGAAAATTAGCAATGCAAAACTAATTAAACCCGCGGTTAGCCAAACATATTTATGCTGTTTGGGATTGCGTTGAGTAGTTGTCGAAATATCCATGTAAAACCTGCATATAAATAACTATGCTCAAAGGCAAGGAATTCTTATGCCACAATTAAAAGTTATTAATTATCAGCTGCTTACAGTTTCTTGTGAGTGCTTTTTAGGTGACGTGTGTGCGGTAATGAACAAGGGGTGTTCGATTTCGGGCAACTCTGACTCAATAGTCGGGTATTTACACCTTGTTGCATTTTAAATTGATTATGATTTTCGAATATTGGGACTAAAAGCTATATTAAGGTGAGTTAAATTCTTACCAAGGTTCGGGTGAAATGTTTGTGTTGATTAAGACCTTACTTTTTAAATTGTTTAAACAGCAGGCCAGCAAAAAAGTGGCGGGCATTGTAGTTGAAAAAGCGATGCAACAAGGCATGGCATATATGGCGAAACGCGGCGAGCAGACAGAAGATGACACCATGTTACTTGCTGCGGCGTTAAACAGCTTGGCCAACAAAGGGCTAGAAGACGGCGTTTATCCACTTGAGTGTGGGCAAAAGCGTTTTAATGTGACCATTCGAAATCAAGGCATAGTGGCTATTCAGCCGATCGAAGCCAGTAAAATGTAGTTTAATAAGATAATACTTATTTAGAACAGACAAGTGATATCAGCCCTCAAAATAGATCACTTAATTAAGAGGATTGGTATAAAAAGGCCAGCATGAACTTCGCTGGCCTTTTAACATCACAATGCAAACTGGATGATTAAGCGTCTAATGCTTTCTCGATTAGGCGTTTAATGTAAGCATGATGTGCTTTAGTGGCTGTGTCAGCGCCCCAAGGTGCACTCATGTCATTAATTTGTTGTAACTGATATAACGCTGCTGATTTCGCTAGATTGTCATATTTACTTGGCTTTCCAAGGCCTGCAGCTTTGATTAAGCGGTTTAAATATTCAACCTGTAGGTTTTGGCTGAATGTGCTTACAGCTTTGCTCTTCACAAAAATGCCAGCTGTTAAATCAGTCATAAAGTCGTTTAATGCGTACTCATTACCGTATAGCGCCGTGTCAGATAAACGCTGTAACACATTTGGGTGTAACAGTTGGTTCAGCACTGACTTCTGCATGCCTAATACCATTTTGTGCGCCTTCGGATCTTCGTTCTTACCATAGTGGTTGAAGCCACGACGCTGTTGCTGCATGTAGTTATAGAGAGGCTGCATGTTCGCCAATACGTTTGGTGCAAATACTTTGTCAGCAAGTGCTTGCATCGCTTCTTGTTGGCGCGCTAAAGGTACAGGTGTGAATGGTTTTACGTCATCAGCCGTGCCAACTACGTTACGCTCAACATATACGCCACCAATTTGACGAGAGATCACGTCAGCTTGGCGCTTATATTGGCCGAACAGTACATTTGTAGAGGTTAATAGTTGTTGGTGTGACTCGCCTTGTACACGTGCAGTATCAGTTAGCTTGCCTAGTAGGCTCTCGATAAGCTCCATGCGATCAATACCGTAGGCCACTGGGTTAGATGATAAATCACCGATCATCACGCGCGGGTCAATATGACGACCTGGTGCACGCATATCATCTGCGTCATTACCAAATGTTAGTTTTGGATCGTTTGAACGAGATAGAATTGCTTCAAGGCGCTTTTCTTCTGCATCAGATGTGTTTGCTGCAACGCTGTAGCCGTATTCAATTGCCCAATCATCGTAAGGACCCGGACGAGTTTGGAAGATATCACCTTGTTTTTTACCAAGAGGTGCAATGTTTGCAGGTGCATAATCCATCACTGAACCGGTCACAATGCCTTGTGTTATGTTTTTGTCATGTACTTCGTTTTCATCCCAGATAATAGACGACTTCATGTTATGGTTAAGGCCTAGTGTGTGACCCACTTCGTGTAAAATAAGTTGCACAAGGGCTTGGCGAAGCATTTCTTTACGTTCGATGTCGCTGCCTGTTGATAGGCTAGCTGTCATCATTTCGCCTTGTAACTCATGGCCTAATGAACAGTTCATCGCATCATGTTCGCCTAAATCAGCATTGCTGTGGCTCATTGCACCTTGGCTGTAAAGCGTGTCATAGATCCAGCGGTTTTTCATGAACACATACTCAAGCATGATGTCTGAACCCAGGATCTCACCTGTTAATGGGTGCGCAAGTGCTGGGCCGTAACCGCCGAAAGGAGGGCGTGGTGATGATGTCCAACGTAGCACGTTGTAGTTAATGTCTCCGGCATCCCATTCAGCATCATCAGGTTGTACTTTTACAACGAGTGCGTTTTTGAAACCAATTTTCTCGAATGCACTGTTCCAAGCTAATACCCCGTCACGTACCGTGTCACGCCATTCAACAGGGGTAGTATTTTCAATCCACCATACGATTGGCTCTACAGGTTCAGATAATTCAGCATTAGGGTCTTTTTTCACTAAATCCCAACGCTTGATCACGTCATTGTATGGTGTCCAATCAGGTGATGTCATCACGTCGAATTGGTTAGTAAAATAACCGATACGCGCGTCATCTTTACGTGGTTGGTAATTGTTTTTAGGTAATGCAACAAAACTGTGCTGAACTTTGACAGATACAGAACGTGGATCTGTTACTGCGGAAGAGCCGCGAACACTTGGATTTGGGTTGCTAAATACATAATCAACAACAATGTCTAAGTTGTTTGAATATGGACGTTGTTTGATGATGCGAGATTTTTTGCTGTCTAGCTTGCCCACATTGAAACGTTTGCTGGCATTTTTATCACCAGCGCGCTTCCAAGGTGATACCTTGTGAAGTGATTCACTTAAGAAGATTTTGTCAGCTTTAAATGCAATCTTACCATCTTCTTGCTTTTCAATTTTTACACTCGCCAATACCGCTTCACTAATATTTGCTTTGCTTGCACGTGCTAGTGCGGTGTTCTCTTCAAACTGGTAGCGTGGTGTTTTGCTGATGATATCGATACGGTTGAAATGCTGTCTAAATTCAATCAGTTTAGTTTCGCGGTAGCTTCCACGAACATGGCCTGCATCTGTGACACCATCAACGGTGTGTGCAAAATACACAAAAGGAGTGTTTAACTGGCTTTCTTCTAAAACCAATAAGTGCTCACCGGTTTTCTTATCTTGGTAAAGCTCAAATACACCTTTGAATGCAGTTTTGTTTTCAATCAGACTGGCAATGGTCTTTTCTTTTTTATCTTCTTTTTTCTTATCGGCAGCAATGGCTGCTTGACTAGCAAATGTTAGTGCTAGTGCAATTGAAAGGGCAGTTTTTTTCATGAGTACGCTTGCTTTTTTTTCTTTGGACTTTTTAGTGTACCGAATATGCCTCATAAAGCCATATTGATGCGATTGATAGCACAATTGGGTCTGTTTAAATTTCATTAAGATACTGATTCTATTGTCTTTAGATTTTGTAACATAGTATGTAAAACCAAAAGTCTGCTATTCATCGTATTAGCTGTAACAGATTCTTACAAATGTCACATTTTTCTTGGTATTAATCTTGTTAGTATAAAAAGTAGAGTAGGCTAGCAAATTTTTTAATAGGTGAAGTCGTTATGCAAACGAAGGTACTAAAATGGATATTCCCTTTCGCAGCTATTGTTGTTGGGATGATGGGCGCGAAGGGCATTAATGCTCTGGCAAATGAGCCGGATGCAAAGGAGCAGGTAGATACCAGACCTGTTGTTGCAGTCGAAGCGGTTTCAGCACTGAACCATCAAGTTGTCATCAGTAGTTATGGTGAAGTTCAACCTTTCGAAAGTACTAGACTTTCAGCGCAAGTGTCTGGCGAAGTGGTAGCTTGGCACGATAACTTTGTAACCGGTGGTATTGTTGCTAAAGGTGAAGTGTTACTGAGCATTGAAAAAGACAATTATGAAGCGGCCGTTTTACAAGCTGAAGCAGAAGTAACGCGCGCAGAAGCGAAACTAATTGAAGAGCAAGCACTTGCCGATGTGGCAGCTGATGAAGCCAATCGCTTCCCAAATAAAAAACACACCGACTTATTCCTTCGTAAACCACAGCTTTTAAGTGCCCAAGCTGCGTTAAAGTCAGCTAAAGCTGCGTTAAAACGCGCGCAGCGTGACTTAGACAACTGTGAAGTGGTCGCACCATACGATGCATTAATAGTTTCTCGTGATGTGGGTTTAGGTCAGTTTGTCAGCATGGGGAGCAGCATCGCACAACTAAATAACATTGAGCATGCGGAAGTGATCATTCCCGTTGCAGGGTTTGATAGCGCCTTTTTACCAGAGCGCATTGAGGGCTTAGACGCGACGATCACTCATACGGGCTTAAATGGTTTTACCCGCTCTGCAAAAATCCACCGTGATTTAGGTGTGGTTGATAAAGCAACACGCATGGTTAATCTGGTAGTTAGGATTGCCGATCCATATGGCTTACAGACACAGCAGCCGCAAGTGAAATTTGGTTCATACGTGCAAGTAAACTTCTCTGGTAAAACGTTAAATAGCATTTATCGTTTGCCGCAAGATCTGGTTAATAACAACACAGTATGGTTGTTAAATAGTGAAGGCCAACTTGAATCTCGTAAGGTGCAGGTTATCCGTGAAGAAGGTGAGTATTTTTATGTGAGTACAGGCCTAAAAGATAACGAAAAGTTGGTGACTACTTTACCTGAGTACCCGCAAACAGGGATGTCGGTAAAAGTAGCTGGTTCAGATTCATCAAAAGCTGAAACCACAGACAAGCTGTAAGGAGTAGCAGATGAGTCAAGTTGAACTTGAAAAGCAAACTGGTTTAATAGCTTGGTTTGCGAAGAACTCGGTAGCGGCCAACTTATTGATGGTCTTCATCATTATTATTGGCCTATACACTTATAACACCATTCAAAGACAGATGTTTCCGAATGTAGAGATCAACTACATTACGGTTGCTGCAAATTATCCGGGTGCATCACCGCAAGAAATCGAAGAAAGTATTCTGATGAAGATTGAAGAGTCGTTGAAAGACGTCACTGAAATCAAAGAAGGTGTGTACCGCGCAAACCGAAATGGCGGTAGTGCTACTTTAGAGATTGATCCAGGCTTTGAGCTAACCGATGTGTTAGACAAAGTAAAGCTGCGCGTTGATGGCATCGCGACTTTTCCTGCGGCGATGGAACCGGTCACCATTAATCAAATTGAATTTCAGCAGCAAGTGATACAAATGACATTGTCGGCTGATTTACCACTGACCGAATTGAAGCCGATGGCCAAACGCATCGAAGATGAGTTATTGCAACTTAACAACGTATCGTTGGTTGATGTAAATGTGCCTTTAGACGAAATCGCTATTGAGATAAAACCAGACATGCTGCGTCAATATGGTTTAACCATTAATGAAGTGGCAAGCACTATTCGCAACTACTCTGCTAACTTTTCGGCAGGTCAGCTACGAACTGACTCAGGTATTATTTCAGTACGTATTGAAAACCAATCTTATAACGGTGACGAGTTTCGTCAACTACCGGTAAAAGTGGGTGCACATGGTGGTAAAGTGCTTTTACGTGATATTGCAGTCATCAAAGACGAATTTACTGAAGGCGAGCGCTACTTCAAATTAAACGGAAAAAATGCGGTATTTATTTCTGTTAAGGCAACCAAAGAACAAAACATGGTGCCGGTTGCTGAATCAGTTAAAAAGTTTATTGAACTTAAGAATCAAGAGCTACCAGTTGGTGTTGAATTGGAATCAATTGTTGATATGACCTACTACTTAAATGGTCGTCTAAACATGATGAAGACTAATCTACTACAAGGTATGTTCTTGGTGACCCTAATGCTGTTCTTATTTTTAAGATTTAAGTTGGCAATGTGGGTAACCATTGGTATTCCAGTATGTTTTCTGGGGGCAGTTATGTTGATGCCAGTGCTGGGTATTACCATTAATGTGACCTCATTATTTGCCTTCATCATGGTACTGGGTATCGTCGTTGATGATGCAATCGTAATCGGTGAGAGCGCTTACACAGAAGTAGAAAAAAAAGGCTCAGGTGTTCACAACGTTATTGTGGGTGCAAAACGTGTTGCGACGCCTGCAACTTTTGGTGTACTAACGACCATGGCTGTATTTGCACCACTTATGTTTTCTACGGGTCCAGAAAGTGCCAACTTTATTAATATTGCCGGCGTAGCATTGCTGTGTCTATTCTTCAGCTTGATTGAATCTAAATTAATACTGCCTGCGCATATCGCTGCGATTAAGTTCAAGCCATTAAAAGAAGATAGCTGGCGTCATAAGTTCAATACTAAGTTCTTTGGGTTTGTGAATGGGCCTTACCGTCGTTTCGTCACACTTTGTGTAGAGTGGCGTTGGACTGTTTTATGTGCCTTTATTGGTATGTTTATCTCCAGTATCGCGTTGAGTAGCAGCGGTATGTTGCGCACTCTGTTTTTACCAAAAATCCCGCATGATTTCCCAAGTATTAACATAACGATGAACGATAATGTGTCTGATGAACAGACTATTGAGGCGATCAAAAAGCTTGAGACTGTGGTGCTGAATGTCGATAAGCAAGTTCAGCAGGAGTATGGTGTCTCAATGTTGCGTGATGTCATGGTGTTTAATGAAGGTCGAACTGAGGGTAAGTTACTCGCCCCGCTGGTAGATGAAGAAGAGCGCCCGTTTAACACTTTCGAACTAACGCGTCGTTGGCGTGAGCAACTCCCTGAAATTGCAGGTATGAAGTCTATCCAAATTGAAGATGAAGTAATCAATATGGGCCAAAATGGTGACTTCGGTTACTTATTATTTGGTTCTGACATAGACACGTTGAATTCGGCTGGTCGTCGATTGATCAGCATGCTGCAAGCTGAAAAAGGCGTCTTTGATGTGAGTTCAACCATTGATCCTGCCAGTAAAGAGATCCAGTTAGCTCTCAAACCGGTTGCTTATGAGTTGGGTTTAACTCTACGTGATATAGGTTCTCAAGTGGGTGCAAGTTTTTACGGTGGTGAAGCGCAGCGCGTGATCCGTAATGGCGAAGAAGTGCGCGTTATGGTGCGCTACCCCAAACTGACTCGTGAGGCATATTCTTCATTGAAGCATACCGTGATAAAAACGCCCCAAGGGCGTGAAGTGATGCTAGGTGATGTGGCTGAGATCTCTGAAAAACCGGGTATCAGTTATATTCGTCGTGAAGACGGTTATCGTACTGTTTATGTCTACGGCAACATCGATGAAGAGGTCGTAGAACCTAATGCTGTTACCAAGCGCATTGATGATGAAATATTACCTGAGCTTATTAAGATGTTCCCGTCTGTTAAAACTAAGCTAGGTGGTGCGATTGAAGAGCAGCAAGCTCAAACCAATGAGCAAATCGTATTTTTCATAATTGGTATGCTACTGGTTTATATATTACTGGCAATTCCGCTTAAAAGTTACTCTCAGCCACTGATTGTTATGTCTGTTATTCCGTTTAGCTTGGTCGGAGCGTTGTGGGGCCACCTTGCATTTGGCTTAGATTTGAGCTTGATGTCACTTTACGGCATCATTGCAGCAGCGGGGGTTGTTATCAATGACTCGCTGGTAATGACTGATTTTGTAAACCAATCTCGTAAAGCGGGTCACTCAATAAAAGAAGCGGTAATTGAAGCGGGTTGTGCAAGGTTTCGTGCAATCACACTGACATCAATTACAACGTTCGTGGGTGTATTGCCTATCATGTTTGAAACCAGCTTACAGGCTATGTTTGTTATTCCAATGGCAGTTTCACTGGGCTTTGCTGTTGTGTTTGCGACGTTAATTACACTATTACTTGTACCATGTTTATATATCATACTAACTGATATCGGCAATATTTTCGGTAAGGGTGGAAGCTTGATTAAGCGTGCTGGTAGTTCGCTTAAGCCTAAAGGTAAAGTGCAAAATATCTAATACCCAAATTTAGAAAGTATTCAGGCCAGTATTTGCTGGCCTTTTTTATGCAGAATATACAATTTAATTAAAAAGAATTAATTTATTTCTATTTTATAGTTAAAAGGTTGAGTTGAGGGGGTTGCTAGCTATAATTTAGGTTCGTTTTTTATTTTGAGATAATTATGTTTAGGCGCCCATTGATACTTGATGAATGGCAACAGATATCAGTATTAAAACAGAACCGTCAATTATATGTTGGCGACAATGTTACTGCGCACTTTTTCACTCAAGAAGGTGAAGTCGAAGCGTTGCAGCTCAATTTGAATATCGCTTATAACGCAATGCAAACATCGCAGTATTGGACGCGAGAGCTAGCAAGTCTCATTAATTTTCATCTCCCCCTTGTTAAGGTGGGTAAAAAAGCTTTGTTGGGTTGGGAGGTAGGCTATGGAGAACTTCCTATTTTTAGCCACCCAAGTAGTGGTATTACCCAGTTTGAACTCAGCTATCAATGCACTGCTAAAGCGAAGGCGCAAAGTAGTGAAGCACACATGCAAAACATCTATCCTCAGCAACCACAAAACTATCAGCCAGGTACTAAAGTGTGGCATCAAGGTACGGGGCGTTATTACAAGTGCAAAGCTTGGCCATTTAGTGAATATTGTCGTGATATCAGCGGTGACTTTGAGCCTGGGATAGGCGCTTTGTGGGAAATGGCTTGGGAAAAATGCTGAGCTACACCGTATTCCCTTTTCAGGTAGTCTGACTATGGTACACTGCTGATAAGTAACTTATTTAAGGAAAGGCAAGTGAGTCAATCTATTTCAGCCCCAATCGCAAAAAAAATCCCTCATGTTTTAGAGACACATGCAGAGCAACGAGTCGATAACTATTATTGGATGCGTGATGATAATCGTCAAGACCCAGAAATATTGGCGCACTTAGAGGCTGAAAACGACTACTTAAAAGCGGTAATGGCACCCCATGATGCTTTAAAAAATCAACTGTTTGAAGAAATGAAAGGGCGCATTGTTAAAGATGATAGTTCAGTACCAGTAAAGGATGGTAAATACTGGTATATGAGTGAGGTGGCTGGCGACAACGAATACGCGTTTCACTACCGAGCAAACAATGCAGAGATGAAAAATAAGCAGTTGCTGCTGGATATCAATGAACTTGCTGCACCTTATGAGTATTATGATATTGGCGATATGGCGGTCAGCCGAAATGATGAACTGATGGCTTACAGCGAAGACACAGATGGTCGACGGATCTATAAAGTTAAGTTTATCAACTTAGAAAGTGGCGAATATCTGTCTGATGTGTTAGAGAATACCGAAGGGCAAGTGGTGTGGGCCAATGATAATCGTACGGTTTTTTATGTAAAAAAAGACCTACAAACCCTACTAGGTTTTCAAGTGTTCAGACATGTTCTGGGTACCTCTCAATCAGATGACGTACTCGTTTATGAAGAGCAAGATCGTCAGTTTTATATGGGCTTAGGAAAAAGTCGTGACGATAGCCAGATCTATATTTATCTAGCAGCAACCGAAACATCTGAGCAGTGGGCGCTCGATGCTAACAATCCTGAACAGGCATTTGAGATATTATGTCCGCGTTTAGAAGGTCATGAGTTTGGGATTGATAAGTTTGCCAGGCAGTACTTCATTGTCTCAAACCACCAGGCAAAAAACTTTAAGCTCTGTACATCAAAGTTAGAAGATATTGCTGATATTGCAAAGTGGCAGACACAGATTGCACACAGAGACGACGTACTGATTGAAGGTTTAGAGCTTTTCAATAGCCATTATATTGTGACTGAGCGTTGTTTGGGGCAAACACGTTTTGTCGTACATGACTATCAGGGCAGCAGCCATACACTGGCATTTAATGATGTGTGTTATAGCGCGCATATGGGCAATAACCCCGAGCCAGAATCAACTGCGGTGCGCATTCATTATTCAAGTCTGACTACGCCGAGTAGCGTGTATGAATGCGACCTAGCCACAGGTGAGAAGCAGTGCTTAAAGCAGCAGCAAGTACTCGGTGGTTTTTCAGCGGATGACTATGCCTCTGAGCGCCTTCATATTGTGGTGCGAGATGGCGTTAAAGTGCCAGTCTCTTTAGTATATAAAAAGTCATTATTCAAAAAAGATGGCTCTAATCCTATGCTGCAGTATGGCTATGGCGCTTATGGCATCACCATAGATCCAAACTTCTCAAGTAATACGTTAAGTTTATTAGACCGAGGGTTTGTTTATGCTATTGCACATATTCGCGGCTCTGAAATGTTAGGTCGACAATGGTACGAGCAAGGCAAAAAAGCCCATAAACAAAATTCATTTAATGATTTTGAAGATGTTACTCGCAGTCTAATTGAGCAAGGCTATGCTGACGCGAACAAAGTCTTTGCTTCAGGTGGCAGTGCGGGTGGTTTGTTAATGGGGGCAGTGGTAAACCAAGCGCCATACTTGTATTTAGGTGTAGGCTGCCATGTACCATTTTTGGACGTGCTTACTACTATGCTTGATGAGTCAATTCCTTTGACGACAAACGAGTATGATGAGTGGGGTAATCCAAATAATGAAGTAGATTATCAAACCATCAAGGCGTATTCACCGTACGACAATTTAAAGTCTCAAGCTTATCCCCATATCTTGGTTACGACTGGTCTTCATGATTCCCAAGTACAGTATTGGGAGCCGATGAAGTGGGTGGCTAAATTACGAGAGACAAAAACAACAGACTCTTTGTTGTTATTTAGAACGGATATGGGGTCTGGTCATGGCGGTGCAAGTGGTCGCTTTAAGCGTCTTGAGGAAATAGCCCTAGAACAGGCATTTTTTATTAGTCTGCTCGAACAGACGTCGTAACAAGGCGCTACGCATTTTAAATATCTAAGACGGGTTGAGATATTCTCAGCCCAGTTTGAATAGGGGTATAAATGAAGTTTAAAGCACATGGTTTATGGCGTGTTCATAGTGAAAGTACGACGATTTACATTGCGTTGAAAGGTGGGTTTAATCGTGAAGGGATGATTGATTTTCAAAATGATATCATCAAGCGCGTTATGTCAGAGCCGAATCTCTTCGACAGTGCTGTACTGAATTTATCTGAATTTGAAATGAGTACCTCAGATAGTTTGGAGGTAACTAAGGAATATTTTGAAGGGGTAAAGCAACGAGGTTATAAATGGGTCGACTATATTGGTGTGAATCCAATTGCTGAGCATTTACTTAAGCAGTTGTGGCAAGGGGCAAAAACAGAGATCTGCTTTTACCCGGATGAAAAGACATATATAAGCGCCAAGCCTGAGCATATTGAGTCTTTAACTGAACTATCCCAAATAAGCTTTGAGCATCCACACTAGTTTTTCTTGCTCTTTGATATAGTCGCTCATTAGAGCGGCAGTACCTTCATCTTCAGCGTCACTTGCTACTCCTAAAATCTCGCGTTGCTGCTTCAACAATAGCGTGAAGCCATAAAGTAGTGTTGTTACTGCTTCACTACCATCTGTGATGTTTTTCGCTTCTTGAATTTGAGCACGTTCTAAATAATCGCTAAATGCATGCAATGGTTGACCACCAATAGTTAAAATACGCTCTGCTAATTCATCTACTTTTAGCAGTAACTGGTCATAAATTTCTTCAAACTTTAGATGAAGTTCAAAAAAGTTTTTGCCTTTGATGTTCCAATGAAAGCCACGTGCATTCATGTATTGAATTTGGTAGTTGCTCAGTAAGTTATTTAATTGCGCTGCTAAATCTTCACTTGCTTGCTTTGATAAACCAATATCTGTGAACTGTGTCATGTTATTTACTCCTGTTGTTTGCATGGGAGTAAGTATGGGGGATTTGCTGTGATTGGTCTAACGGGTTAAAACAATAACTGTGATTCAAAAAAGCGATTGATTTGCGGATTTTAATCTGTGTAATAAAGCTTACTAATCTAAGCCGATTTTTTGCTTTTTTGACCTGAAATTCGATCTTTCATAAGTTTCTGATAGGGCGAATAAATACTAGAAATCGAACTTTATTTGGGTTAATAGTCAAATAGGAATGACGCACATGATGAATCTGTAAAAAGACAAAAATCAATGGGTTTTATTATGGAGCCAAGCAGATAACTTCAACATAATGCAGAAATCATCGTTGTCGTTATCGCTATACTCGCATTTTTCGTCGGTCTAGTGAGCGATCTAGCTGGTAAGAGTTTCGCAAACACAGACGCGTTTGGTTAAATTTCTGCGCCAACCCCACTGAACAGAGGTATTATCGCGTTTTTAGATAATAAAATTGCAGAGAAAGGCGACCACTAAATAAGTGCTTAAGTCATTTAGAATCAGTTAAAAGTGACAATACATAGTCGGTGACTTTACGTGAATAAATCATACTAGCATGGCTAACATGAAACACCTTATGCTCTGCCATACCCTGTAATTTTGTTTCTTCTAATAATACTGTGCCATCAGACTTGCTGCCTTTTTGCAAGATAGGCATAAGTCCCAAAGGCAAATCACCAGCAATGCTATAAAGTCTTGCCCTGTAAGGCCAGTCTTGGTTGTCTGAGACCAAAAACTCCACACTATTTTTTAAAAAAACATCGAGCCCTTTTTCGTGCATCTGCTTGGCAAACATGCTGCCTTTATGCGGGGTGCCTAAGGTAATGACCTTCTCAACCTGTTCACTGATTTGAGAGTGATTATCTAAATAAGCACGGGCGATTAAGCCCCCCATTGAGTGACAGACCAGTGCTGCTTGATCATGAGCAATAAAATCATCTATTTGAGAAAAAATTTCTGACTTATCAGGACTTAGGGTATTGTAAGTAAGATTTAAAATCTCAAACTGGTGTTTTTTAAGTTTGTTGCACAATGGCTGCATCACGAAGCCAGACATATAAAGCCCATGCAAAACGACGATTTTATTAATTGCCATTGTGTCTCCAATTTAAGTTTGCCCAGTTTCGTTGAGTATATTTTAACAAGCGAAACTGAGCTGGAGCTTAATTAATCGTTGAAAACTATTTACAGTTTCAGAGTTATAGTGATGACTATTTCCAGATAGTTGGAATAATGTGCACACTTTGTTCTTCGTCACTCACCCAAATTTCACCATCTTGCACGGTCACGGTTAAATTCATGCCACGCTTTACCATCGTAGCAAGTTGTGAGGTAGCTTCGTACGGTAAACTGATAACCGATAGATTATTCTGGCTATAAAGCTTCGGTTGATTCTTTTGCCACCAAATCTCTTGGTTGTTTTCGCCATAACAATATAGCACCACATCTTTAGCGCGATTACAGGCTTTCTTAACGCGCTTTTCATCAGGTAAACCAAGCTCAATCCAAAGCTCAATCTCTTCATTATAGTTTTTTAACCAAACTTCAGGTTCATCATCAGCACATAGACCTTTAGTGAATTCCAAGCGTTCTTGGTAGTGAAGCGCGAATGCCAAAATGCGGATCATCAAGCGCTGTTCATTTTCAGAAGGGTGTTGCGCTATTGTCAGAGAGAGTGTTTCGTATACGTGTTTATCCATGTCGCTCAAAGCGAGTTGCGCTTTGATGATGGTCGATTTTAAAGCCATTGTCTTTGTTCATGCTAATAAGTGTGGCAGCAGTATACATGAGCAAATGTTATTAAATACGATTTTATCAACGAGGTTGTTTAGTGTTTTTGCTGATTTTTGCGTAAAATAGCGCAACCAATTTTTGTAGAACAGAATTTAGGAGCGCAAGTATGGCCATTCAGTGGTTTCCTGGGCATATGAATAAGGCTCGCAATGAGATTAAAGAGATCATGCCGCAAATGGATGTGATTATCGAAGTTTTAGATGCGAGGATCCCGTATAGCAGTGAAAACCCAATGGTGTCTGCGCTTCGCGGTGATAAGCCGGTCATCAAAATCATGAACAAAGCAGACTTGGCTGACCCTGAGCTTACCAAGCAGTGGATGGACTATTTTGAACAAGAAAGTGGTGTAAAAGCCATTGCATTTGGTCATGATAAAGGTGTTGAAGTTGCTAAGGTAAACGAACTTTGTAAAAAGCTCGCCCCACATAAAGTGGGTGCTGATAAGCAGCTAAAAGCCATGATCATGGGGATTCCGAATGTGGGCAAGTCGACTTTAATTAACCACCTTGCAGGTCGAATTGTGGCGAAAACAGGCAATGAACCTGCGGTGACCAAGTCACAGCAACGTATTCGTCTTGAAGATGGCATCATGCTGTATGACACGCCAGGCATGCTATGGCCAAAAGTTGAAAATGAAAATTCGGGTTATCGTCTAGCGGCAACAGGTGCAGTAAAAGATACGGCGATGAACTACGAGGAAGTCGCCAGCTTTACTGCTGAATACTTGCTAAGTGCTTACCCAGAGTTATTAAAGTCACGCTATAAAATTCATGAGTTGCCTGAGCAAGATTGGGAGTTTGTCGAAATGGCGGGCCGTAAGCGTGGTTGTATTCGCGGTGGTAACCAAGTTGATACCCATAAGATGTCTGAAATTCTAATCAATGAGTTACGAGATGCCATTATTGGTCGCATCACCATGGAAACACCTTCGATGCGTGATGAAGAAGAAATCTTGGTTGCTGAGCTGCGCGCCGCAGCTGAAGCGAAAAAAGCCGCAAAAGAAGAAGAGAAAAAACTACGCCGAGCGCGCGCGCGAAAGAACCGCCGTTAAAACCCCTTCATATATTGAAGACATAAAAAAAGCCCGTTCAGGGCTTTTTGTGTTTCATATCTACCGTCACCGATATGAGCAATGTAGCAAGTAAAATGTGTTTGGAGAAAAGTGAAGATACCGCGAGGGGCGTTGCGATATCTCACTCTCTACCATGGCTTTAACGTGGCAACACGTGTTTCGGGTCGAGAAACAAATTAGAGTAAAGTAACAAAGTAAGCCGTCAATCTCGCTTTGTTGAGATTGATTATCAGTTAGATTATTGGATGTGTCAACAATCTTTTTGAAAATAATTCTCATTTATTTTTAGGTGGATGAATACGAGAGTTACTGGCATAAAAAAAGCCCAATCAAGGGCTTTTTGGCTTTTCATATCTACCGTCACCGATATGAGCAATGTAGCAAGTAAAATGTGTTTGGCCGCCAACACTGTATAACAAGGGGCGCGTTAAAAAGTGTTATTGGCCAATGCTGTTAACGTGTGTGCATCACGATTTCTGGGTTGAGAAACAAGATTCAGTAGCGTGCCTCTTCTTGTTGAGATTGATTATCAATTAGATTCGTGTGGATGTCAATAATTATTTGAAAATAATTCTCATTTAGATCTTTTGTTATAGAAGCATAAAATTTAGACATAAAAAAAGCCCTATTAAGGGCTTTTTGACTTTCATATCTACCGTCACCGATATGAGCAATGTAGCAAGTAAAATAAGTTGGCCGCTAGTCAAAGCAATAACAGGGGCGTGTCAATGTAAGCTATTGGCCTGCATTGTTAGCGTGTGTGCATCACGTTTCAGGGTCGATAAACAAGATTGTGTAATATGCTGCAGCCTTGTTGAGATTGATTATCAATTAGATTCTAATGGGTGTCAATGATTATTTGAAAACAATTCTCATTTAGATCTTTTCTAATGAAAACATAAAATTTAGACATAAAAAAAGCCCGTTCAGGGCTTTTTATGTTTCATATCTACCGTCACCGATATGAGCAATGTAGCAAGTAAAATAAGTTTGGCCTTCAGCGCAAGCAATAACAGGGGCGTGTTAATGTGAGCTGTTGGCCTGCATTGTTAGCGTGTTTGCATCACGTATTCTGGGTCGATAAACAAGATTGTGTACCGTGCTTCAGTCTTGTTGAGATTGATTATCAGTTAGATTTAATTTGCTGTCAACACTCATTTGAAAATAATTCTCATTTGTTTGTGCAGGGTTTTGACTACGCTTCACATACTATGTTGTGTACTTTTTCAACAAAATCTCCTAACGTGTAGTTATCTGTAATATCAATCTTCAAAATAGAGCGTTTAATTAGCGGGTTGGTTTAAAACAAAAATAAAAACAAACAGGTGACATTATGTTGAGTTCAATCGGTCTCGCATTTGCGTTAGTTACATTAATCGTATTGACGCTCAGGGGCGTTAACTTATTTATTTCAGCCCCTTTGTGCGCTGTGGTTGTCGCGTTATCGAGTGGCATACCTTTATTCCAAATAAGTGATCAGGCAGGTTTTGTATCGGGCTACATGAGTGGTTTTGCTGGTTTTGTGCAAGCTTGGTTTTTAATGTTCTTATTGGGGTCACTGTTTGGCAAGTTGATGGAAGACAGTGGGGCGGCAGATGCGGTTGCTCGCTATATCGTGAATAAACTGGGTATGAAGTATGCGGTGTTGGCTGTAGTGCTTGCTTGTGCCTTGCTCACGTATGGTGGTGTAAGTGTTTTCATCGTGGCATTTTCGGTTTACCCCATGGCACTCAGTCTATTTAAAGATGCGAACTTGCCTCGTCGATTTATTCCTGCGGCATTGGCGTTCGGCTCTGTCACTTTTACCATGACATCGGCAGGCTCCCCTGAGATTCAAAACTGGATCCCGATAAAATACCTCGGCACTTCACCTTATGCTGCATGGCAAGAGAGTTTGATCATTGCCATATTCATGGCGGGACTCGGATATGTATTACTGCAATATATGATTAAACGTGCCGTAGCAAAAGGCGAACAGTTTGAAGCGCGAGATAATGACCCTGAGGCAACACGCAACAAGCTGCCAAATCCTATTACGGGTGTGATCCCTTTGTTGGTCGTGCTGGCGCTGTCTTTTACCTTACATGAAGCACTGCAGCAAAATGCCTTAATTGTGGCTTTACTCGGTGGGGTGATCAGTCTATTTATTATTAACTTTAAATACTTTATTAATATTGAAGCTGCGGTGAATCAAGCAACAACAGGCGCTTTAGTTGCAATAGGTAATACGGCAGCTGTTGTTGGCTTTGGCGCAGTGGCTAAGCTGACCCCGGCATTTCAAGATGCAGTCGTGATGATGACGCAGATCCCTGGGCATGAACTAATTGGTGCTGCGATAGCGGTGAGTGTCATTGCCGGTTTAACTGGCTCAGCATCTGGTGGGCAGGCAATCGCTTTACCTTTGGTGGCGCCACATTATATGGACTTGGGTGTTGAGGCTGATGAATTGCACCGTGTAGTAGCAATAAGCTCAGGTGCCATAGATACCTTGCCACACAATGGTTATGTGGTGACAACCATACGTGCGATTTGTGGCGAAAAACACCAAGACGCTTATTGGCCTTTAGCTATGCTCACTGTGGTCGTGCCGTTAATAGGCTTGGCGCTGATCTTAGGGTTATTTATTGTTTTTTAACTTTGCTTACAATTTAAGGCTGTTAATAGCGGTGTTTTTAAGCGCAAGATAACAGCCACAATCATGTTCAATCTAGAAGGATTACACAATGCGATGTCATGAAATTGATTATGAAATAATCGGCGAGTCCATGCAGATGGTTGAAGTCGAATTAGACCCAAGAGAAACCGTTATCGCTGAAGCTGGCGCAATGAATTATATGGAAAGCGGCATTGAGTTTGAAGCTAAAATGGGTGATGGTTCAGAGCCTGAACAGGGCTTTATGAGTAAGCTATTTAGTGCTGGTAAGCGCATGATAAGTGGTGAGTCGCTATTTATGACGCACTTTACGAATAGTGGGCATGGCAAAAAGCGTGTCGCATTTGCTGCGCCTTTCCCAGGTTCCATCATACCTTTGGATATGGCTGAACTTGGCGGCTCTGTTTATTTGCAAAAAGACTCTTTTCTGTGTGCGGCTTTAGGCACCAAAGTCGACATTGCATTTCAGCGTAAACTTGGCGCAGGCTTTTTTGGTGGCGAAGGTTTCATTCTTGAGCACTTGCAAGGTGATGGAATGGCATTCGCGCATGCAGGCGGTACGGTTATCAAAAAGCAACTCAACAATGACACATTGAAATTAGATACCGGTTGTGTGGTCGGTTTCAGTGAAGGCATTGAGTTTGATATTGAGCGTGTCAGCGGTCTAAAAAGTATGTTCTTTGGCGGTGAAGGACTATTTCTAGCGACGTTGTCGGGTACCGGCACTGTGTGGATCCAAAGTTTACCTTTCTCAAGGTTGGCCGAGAGAGTGATTCAACATGCACCAAGTCAAGGTGGTAGCCGTCAAGGTGAGGGCTCAGTGCTAGGTTCAATTGGTGACATAATTGATGGCGACTAGCCTTAGAAACCCTTTTATTTAAGCGCTTTTCGGCCTCATTCGATTTAAATGTATCGAGTGAGGCGTATTTCTTTTCAAGAAAAATCACTTTTTAGCAAATTGTCTGCATTTTAGACGATATCTAGGATGATGTTCACCGAAAGAGGTGATATACTCCCGCCGAATAATTTTCTACTTTAAATAGAGTAAAACAATGGCAGATTTATCGAAATACAGAAACATTGGTATTTTCGCGCACGTTGATGCGGGTAAAACTACCACCACTGAGCGTATCCTAAAGCTTACTGGTAAAATTCACAAAACTGGTGAGGTTCACGACGGTGAGTCAACTACTGACTTCATGGAACAGGAAGCTGAGCGTGGTATTACAATCCAATCAGCAGCTGTAACTTGTGAGTGGAAAGGCCACCGTTTAAACGTTATCGATACTCCTGGACACGTTGACTTCACAGTTGAAGTATACCGTTCACTTAAAGTACTTGATGGTGGTATCGGTGTATTCTGTGGTTCTGGTGGTGTTGAGCCACAGTCAGAAACTAACTGGCGTTATGCGAACGAATCAGAAGTTGCACGTTGTATCTTCGTAAACAAACTAGACCGTATGGGTGCTGACTTCTACCGCGTAGTTGGTCAGGTTGAGAAAGTACTTGGTGCTAACCCACTAGTTATGACTCTTCCAATCGGTATCGAAGACCAGTTCACTGGTGTTGTAGACGTACTAGAGAAAAAAGCATACATCTGGGACGAGACAGGCCTTCCTGAAAACTACGAAATCACTGACGTTCCAGCTGATATGGTAGACAAAGTTGAAGAATACCATGAGATGCTAGTTGAGTCTGCGGTTGAGCAAGACGACGACCTAATGGAAGCGTACATGGAAGGTGAAGAGCCTTCACTAGAGCAAATCAAAGCTTGTATCCGTAAAGGTACACGTGATCTTGCTTTCTTCCCAACTTTCTGTGGTTCTGCATTCAAAAACAAAGGTATGCAGCTAGTTCTAGACGCAGTTGTTGACTACTTACCGTCTCCAACTGAAGTTGATCCACAGCCTCTAACTGACAAAGACACAGGTGAGCCTACTGGTGAAGTAGCAACTGTTTCTGCAGATGAGCCACTTAAAGCGCTTGCGTTCAAAATCATGGACGATCGTTTCGGTGCACTTACGTTCATCCGTATCTACTCTGGTCGCATGAAGAAAGGTGACACAGTACTTAACTCTGCAACTGGTAAAACAGAGCGTATCGGCCGTATGGTTGAGATGCAAGCAGATGAGCGTAACGAACTGACTGAAGCACAAGCGGGTGACATCATCGCGGTTGTTGGTATGAAGAATGTTCAAACTGGTCACACTCTTTGTGATCCTAAGCACGAATGTACACTTGAAGCGATGATCTTCCCTGATCCGGTAATCTCTATCGCTGTTGCACCTAAAGATAAAGGTGGTAACGAGAAGATGGGTATCGCGATCGGTAAGATGGTTGCAGAAGATCCTTCATTCCAGGTTGAGACTGACGAAGATTCAGGTGAAACTATCCTTAAAGGTATGGGTGAATTACACCTAGACATCAAGGTAGACATCCTTAAGCGTACTTACGGCGTTGAGCTAGTTGTTGGTCAGCCTCAGGTTGCTTACCGTGAAACTATCACGCAAGAAGTTGAAGATAGCTACACGCACAAGAAGCAATCAGGTGGTTCTGGTCAGTTCGGTAAGATCGATTACCGCATCAAGCCAGGCGAAGTTGGTTCAGGCTTCACGTTCTCTTCATCAGTTGTTGGTGGTAACGTTCCTAAAGAATTCTGGCCTGCAGTTGAGAAAGGCTTTGGTTCAATGATGGAAGAAGGTGTTCTAGCTGGCTTCCCAGTACTAGACGTTGAAGTTGAACTATTCGACGGTGCTTTCCACGCAGTTGACTCATCAGCAATCGCGTTCGAAATCGCAGCGAAAGGCGCATTCCGTCAATCTATCCCTAAAGCTGGTGCACAACTTCTTGAGCCTATCATGAAAGTTGACGTATTCACGCCAGAAGACAACGTTGGTGACGTAATCGGTGACCTTAACCGTCGTCGTGGTATGATCAAAGACCAAGAAGCTGGCGCAATGGGCGTTCGTATCAAGGGTGAAGTACCGCTATCTGAAATGTTCGGATACATTGGTCACCTACGTACTATAACGTCTGGTCGTGGTCAGTTCTCAATGGAATTCGCTCACTATGCACCATGTCCGCAAAACGTTGCTGACACTGTAATCGCAGCTGAAAAAGAGAAAAAAGCAGCTAAGTAATTAGCTTTTTTATCTGATTTTAAAAACCGCTTGTTTTACAAGCGGTTTTTTTATGCCCGCAATATCTCATTCTATTTCCGTATAAAACATAGTTGAAAAAGGGACAGCGACTGAGTATTATGCCAATTCTTAAAATAGTGTAACTATTTTGGTACCAGCTTTTGATACCAATGTTCATCATTAAGTGATCAACTTTGAGGGAAGAAAAACTCAATGCCGGTAGCATCAGTTTTAATTCCATAAAATGATTGAGTATTATTGAGAATTGGTATGATACGTATAATGGAGTCGTGTTGTGCATACTGTGGATTTAAATTCGAATAAAATCTTGCTTTTAATTAGCTTCTTGCTAGGTCTGTTATTTTTAGCTCTCGTCAATTTTGAGCTTGTGACATTTCCACTTTTCAAATGGTTGGGTTTAGCCTTGATGTTATGCAGCGTCATCGTGACAACGCTTCAGCAGAAGAATAAGCTGTTTGTGCACATTGATAAAGCGGGTATCAGTTATGGTACTGGCTTTACTGTGAGATATATTCACCAAGAGTCTATTGAGTCAATTTCATCTCACTCAAGCGTATTTGGAGATATGCTAACTGTAAGGACAAGAGATTATAGTGTGATCCGTTTTTATGCTTGGCAGGTCAGTGAGGCTGATTTGTCTAAGGCAGAACGTTTGCTGGCTTTATAGTTTTCATAAAAAATGCGCCGTAAGGCGCATTTTTTTATTGTAAATACAGACTATTTACGACGACGTAAGAAAGCGAATGGTGTCGCAAGTAAGCTTAACCAGGCTAAGCTACCACTATCTTCATCATCAGCGTCTTCAACGTTTTGAACTTCAATCTGTACTTCAACAGTATCAGATAAGTTGCCTGCTGTATCTTCAGCTTGAACCATAAAACGAATACGGTTTTCATACTCATAGTCGAAGTTACCAGCAACTGTAATCAAGCCAAGTTCGTTGATGTTAACTAGTTCTGTGCCCGACACAATAAAGCGCTTAACAGGTGATACGTCAGAGTCTGCATCAGTAAATACTAATTTACCGATCGCTAAACCGATCTGTGAATTTTCACGGACTTGGAAAATTTGACCTGATTCGACAATTGGACGTGGATCAACTGGAGGCTGAGCTTCAACTGTTTTGATTTCTACAATGACTGGATCATGATCTGAAGAACGATAGGCGTGCTCTGCATAATAATTAGCAACTTGTGTTTCAGACTTGAATTCAGTGTTGTAATCAAACACGATTGGCTCATCAGCGTTGATATGCCAATCAGTTGCATCGGTCACCTTTGCTAATAAACTTGATGAGGCAACAGCGTGATCTAAACTACCTAATCTGCCAGAGAAAGTATAAGAGTAACCAAAATTATCTCCCTCAATGTGATTCACTACATTGTGTAACCCTTTATCAGCAAGCGCAACAATCGGATCTTCCATTGCGTAAGCATTCATATCACCGACTAGGATAATATCAGCATCTTCATTACCAGTAGGGAAAGACATTAACCAATCAGCAAATTTGTTCGCGCCTTCAGTACGGATCTCATTCCAACAGCCTTGACCGTCGCCTTGATCAGCATTGTTTCCGTCGGCACTACGACAGCCGCCTTTAGATTTTAGATGCGCTACAGCAACGGTAAACTCTTCGTTATTATCTAACTTACGGAAGCTTTGTGCGATAGGTGGGCGGTTACTGTAATCGAATGGAGCAGTTGTTGTGAAACTTGCAGTGCCTGCCTCTTCAACAACATCCTTACGATAGATGATTGCCGTTGTAATGTCGTCAGTGCCGATTTTATCGGTATTGAAGTTTACGAAAGTGTATTCGCTGTCAGTCTCTGCATTAATGGCTTTAACTAGGTCGCTGATAGCACTAAACTCACCAAAGCCGTCATTTTCCATTTCCATCAGACCGATAACATCTGCATCTAATGCAGTGATTGCAGAAACTAGTTTAGCTTGTTGGCGAACCAATTCTTCTTCATTATCTGCACCACGAGGTGTAGGGAAGCCACCACCTTGACCGTCACCGTTGAAATAATTAAGTACGTTGAAGCTTGCAATACGTAAGTCGCCTTCACCTTTTAGTTCAGGCGCTTCTGTACGCTCATTCGTTTTTACAAACTCAGGTGTCATCGTTGGATGAATACGATATTTGTTAAAGCTGTAACCCATTACACCTGTGATATTATTCACAGTGTCACCTAGACGAAGGCTGTTATATGCGCTAAGGCCACCTTGAGGGTATTTAGGGTCAAGGTTTTGCTGAGTTGAGCCATCATCAACTAGAATTTCTTTTAGTTTGTTTTGCGCTTCAAGTGCGTTTGCATCACTACCTGGGCGAGCAACTTGTGTGCCTTGGTAAAGACGCTCAGTACCCAATGCAACTTCGCCGTAACGACCTAGGCCAAATGTGTTATTAACATAAAGCTGTTGGTCGATGCTAACTAGCATGCCTTCGAATGCTTCTAAATCATCAATAGCAGCAACTGGTAGTGTTAACTGAGCTGATTTGACATCTGCTGTACCACAGCTAGCCGCACGAGTGACATTGCCAATCTGCGTTGCACTGTAAAACTCTTGCACAGAGCCTTCTAGGCGAACAATATCACCGACATTTACGTCTAGATCTGTGTAATAAACAAATACACCTTCAGATGTCATTGCATCTGCATCCACGTCTTTTTCTAGAGATTGGACGAAGAAGCCCTTTAATTGATCGTCAGCTTGTAAGTCAGCTGTTACGACTGCCTCGATGATAACAACTTGATCTTTTAATGGACTCTCAGCACCACTGCCTTGAATTGCGTTAATTGTTGTGCTTGGATCGTTACACACTAAAGGTTCTACTGGTGGAGTAACATCACCATCACCATCACCATCACCATCACCATCACCACTGTCCCCATGCACACCGAGACCTGAGAAGTCATCTTTATCAAATTGTTCCCACTGCTCACTCGGATCAAACGTTGCATCAAATGCGGTACGACCAGTTGTGATCTCTAGTTTACGGCGTAGCGTTTTATCTTTAGTTACAACGCCGTTTCCTTCCCAGTTCGAACCTGGATCCACTCCAAATTGTCCGAAGCTGTCAATTACCGTGTCACCTTGACGTAAAATAATTGCATCATCACCGTTATACCAGCTGCCACCAGTGTCAAGATCGGCTTTATTTAAAACATCAGCAGATGCACTACTGTTTGCAATTACATAAGTACCTTTGGCTGAAATTTCACCTTCTAATGTAATAGTGTTAGAGGCTTCTGTTTTACCATTAGAATAGTATGCCAGAGTAAAATCAGATAGAGAGATTGTTTCATCTGTTGGGTTAAATAGCTCTATGGCTTTGTTATTTGAGCTGCCCTCAATATACTCTGAAATTATAGGTGTTGCATGTGCAGATGACGTTGCCACTGCAACAAGCAGAGCAAGAGGTTTTAAGCTTGTTTTAATCATTTTGTTCCCGTGTAATTTTTGATTATTCGCTAAATAGGGACATTAGCGTACATGGGGTATGTTACAGAAAAATGAAAAAATGTTAATTAAAAATGATGTAAAAGAGTGAGAACTCTAGCTCACTCTTTGAACTAAATGAGACTACTTTTCATTCAACCAAATGGCAGCTTGCTTAGCAAAGTAAGTAAGGATGCCATCAGCGCCGGCACGCTTAAAGGCCAGCAACGATTCCATGATACATGGCTTTTCTGAAAGCCAGCCGTTATCAATAGCCGCTTTATGCATGGCGTATTCACCACTTACCTGATAAGCGAAAGTTGGTACACCAAACTCGTCTTTTACACGACGAACTACATCTAAGTATGGCATTCCCGGCTTAACCATGACCATGTCAGCACCTTCTTGCAAGTCTAACGCTACTTCACGAATAGCTTCGTCTGAGTTTGCAGGGTCCATTTGGTAGTTCTTTTTATCAGCGCCTTTTAAGTTGCCAGCAGAACCTACTGCATCACGGAATGGACCATAGTAGCTTGAAGCATATTTCGCAGAATAAGCCATAATACGTGTATGAATGTGACCTTCAGCTTCAAGCGCTTCACGAATTGCACCAATGCGGCCATCCATCATATCCGAAGGGGCTACCACATCAGCACCCGCTTCAGCATGTGACAGTGCTTGTTTTACTAAGATCTCTGTGGTGATGTCGTTCATCACATAGCCCGTATTATCAATGATGCCGTCTTGACCATGTGTCGTAAATGGGTCAAGTGCCACATCGGTAATCACGCCAAGGCTTGGGCATTCAGCTTTTAAGGCACGAACTGTTCGCTGTGCTAATCCTTCTGGGTTATAGGCTTCTTCTGCATGGAGTGACTTTTTATCAGCAGGTGTTACCGGAAAAATCGCGATAGCAGGTACACCGAGCTCTACCAATTCTTTTGCTTCTTTTACGAGCAAGTCGATAGATAACCTTTCAATGCCAGGCATAGATTCAATGGCCTCACGGCGGTTCTTCCCTTCAAGTACAAAAACTGGATAAATCAGGTCATTCACGGTTAACTGATTTTCACTCATCAGGCGACGAGAGAAGTCATCACGACGCATGCGACGCATGCGAGTATAAGGAAATAAATCTAATCCTGATTGAGCCATTCTATTCTCCTAAGGCTGATAGATTCTAACTTGATTCCGACCTTGCTCTTTAGCCTCATAGAGGGCCTTGTCAGCAAAGTCGTTATAAAGATGTGGTGATTTAGGGTCGACAGCAACGGCACTATAAACGCCAGCGCTGAGCGTTAGATTGACAATTGCTTTATCGAGTTTTAGTTGGAATTTATCAACGGTACTACGGATCTGCTCGGCAATTTTTTGTGCGCCTGCAAGCTCGGTATTCGGCAGTAACATGACAAATTCCTCGCCGCCATAACGAAAGACTTCATCTGACGGGCGTTGTAAATGTGAGTTGATGATATCTGCAACAGCGCAAATGGCTTTATCGCCACTTAAGTGGCCATAGGTATCGTTAATACTTTTGAAGTGATCAATGTCTAACATCACGACGCTCAATGTACTTTGTTCTCGCCTTGAGCGTCTTACTTCCATTTGAAGGCGTTTATCGAAATAACGACGATTTTTGATTTTAGTGAGTGGATCTTCAATGTTGATCTGTTCAAGCTCACGATTTTTATCTTCAAGCTCTCGCAAAGTGACCTGTAATTCGAACGTGCGTTCATCAACAAGTGCTTCTAAGTCTGCTTGTGTTTGTTCTTGAAGTTTAAGCTTTTCATTAAGCAGAGTATCTTGAGCTTGGCTATGTGCTAATTTAGCTTGTTGGGCTTCGACCTCAAGATCTCGTTCAGAAATAAACTGTCTTACCAAGGCAAAGCTAAGAATTAAGCTCACAATAAAATAACAAAAATAACTGACTGGGGTACTTAGTTGTGGCCCAGAAAGGAAGCCTAATTCAAAACTGACTTGATGCATTAATGCGAATAACATGAAAGTAAACATGACAATAAAATAAGAGGCATGCTGTTTATAAATAACCCATTGGCCAATAAATATCATCATAAGTGCAGTAATAACAATAAAGCTAAGGGTATAGCTTGATGCTAAAGCGATATCAATTGGCAGTAGGCCTATAACAAGAGAGAGTATAGCAATCACAATATACGCATATCGCTTAGGTGACGAAAGCAATGCTTCGAAGTTTGGCACCTTGATGTAGGGTTTTAATAAAGGAATTAATGCGCTACTCGATAGCAGGATCAGTAAGGGTTGTGCGTATTGTTGCAGCCACAGCCAATTGCCATACAGATAGCGATAGCTAAAGCCGTAGAGGTGAATATTGAGTAGCCAAAGTAAACTCACAAATGCAGTTGCGTAAAGAAAGTAAGATTTTTTGGTAAATGAGAACAGCGCTAAATGCATTAGTGCTAGGGCGATAATAAAACCTGCAAAAATACCATAAATTAGATTGAATTTGCTTTTGTACTTTATATATTCAATGGGGTGCCACAGGCTTAAAGGCACATTGATAGCACCTGAATGTTCTATGTTTAAGTACAAAATAACATGCTGTTGTGCGATTAGTTTAACTGGTACTAGCTGCGCCTCGTGTTTTATTGGCCTTTTTACAAGCGGTTGTGCATCGCCTAAGGCGAGAGTGATAATCGAGTTGTCTTGTGTGGCAATATAGGCAGTGACTTTATCGAGCAAGATATTATCGACACTTAATAACAAGTCGATATCACTATCAGAGATATTCTTAAGAGAGACTTTAAGCCATAGCGGTTTTGTGGTTTTGCCTAAGTTAAGAGGCTCTGTTGCTTCATCTGTCCAGTTAACGTTTTTCTCAATAAGTTGTTTGAGGTTATTACTGTCATCTAATGTAAAAGCGTATGGCAGTTGCTTCTGATAACGGAAGTCATTGCCTACTTCTGATGCCGCGCTGAAAAATGAACTTAAAAATAATATAAATGACAGCAAGATACGCATATTACTTTCTCCTATCAGACAAAAATAAACGCTGAAAGTTAATGCGTGTGATCTCTGAAATATGCTCGATTGATTGCCCTCTTAGTTTAGCTGCAACTTTCGCAACTTCTTGTAAAAAAGCAGGCTCATTACGGCGAGACTTTGGCTTAGGCTTTAAACTACGAGGCAACAGATAAGGGGCGTCAGTCTCGAGCAAGAGCCTGTCATCGGGTATCAAAGGTAATAATTTTTGCAGTTGCTCACCACGTCGCTCATCACATAACCAGCCAGTAATACCAATCATTAAGCCATAGTCTAAATAGTATTTGAGCGCGTCTTGATCTCCGGTAAAGCAATGCAGCACGCCTTTGACTGAAGTACGCTCTAACTGCACGCGCATACTATCAAAGGCATCTCTTTCATGAAGGTATACAGGCATATTTAGCTGTTGAGCAAGAAGTAGTTGTTGCGATAAAACAGTATTTTGGCTATCACGAGGAGAGAAATCGCGATTAAAATCGAGTCCACATTCTCCAATTGCCACCACTTCTCGGTATTCGGTCAAGGCACGGAGCTGCGCAACAAAATCTACTGGTGCATCTTTCGCGTCATGAGGGTGGATCCCAGTTGTACTCACATAACCATGCTGTTTGGCAAGTGAAAGGCTTTCATGACTAGATTTAAGACAACAACCAATCAACAACATATTATCTATGCCGAATTCACCAGCACGTTCAAGCATCTCGGACCTGTCTTTATCAAATTGACTACTGGTTAAATTGACACCTGCATCGATTAAACGATTATGCATTACTGGATTCGTTTAACCTGAATTTGACGGTTAGTACCTGCTTTTTTCATTCTAAAAGAATCGAAGATACCACGTATGATCACCACTTCATCTCCCTTTTTGGCGGTAAAGCGCTCAGAGTTCTTTTGCTTCCACACTTGGCCATTGCTTAAAGTAAAGGTACGTTGTCCTTGTGTGTTTTTTGATAGAATGGTGACTGTTGAGCGGATTTCATCTAATTTTTTGGCTGCGGCTTGTTTGCTTTTTTCTAGTCCAAATTCATTGGCTTTGTTTTGAGGCTTTTCGACTACTTTAGGGGCTTTAGTCGGTTTATTTTTTTCGACTTTCGTTATTGGCTGAGAAATTTTCTTGCCGGCGATGACTTTGTCATAACACATTAAACGTTTTAAGTCGTTTTCTACTAGGCTACACGCCTCAAGTGCCTGCACATTAATCTGAGATGCATAACTTGACGTAGAGAGCAGCAAAAGCGTTGCGATTAGTATTTTTTTCATAGCTTTTCTTCCTGTTGTTCAGTTGTTTTTTTTGTATAAAAAGCGGCTAAAATAAGACCTAATTCAAATAAAAATAGCATAGGTAATGCGAGTAAAGTTTGTGACAGCACGTCTGGCGGTGTTAAAAACATCGCAATAACAAATGCTCCGACAGCAATATAAGGGCGTTTTTCTCGCAAGCTTTGTGTTGTTGTTGCACCACTCCAGCATAACAGCATGATGGCAACAGGGATCTCAAATGCGACACCAAAAGCAAAAAACAATTTTAAGATAAAACTTAAATAGCTACTGATATCGGGAGAAAGCGTCATCATCTCTGGGCCTATGCTTGTAAAAAAGCCAAGAATGATAGGCATCACAACGAAATAACAAAAAGCAATACCTGAGTAAAACAGCACAATACTAGATACCAAAATGGGGATCAGCATGCGCTTTTCATGTTGATAAAGACCTGGTGCTATAAAACTCCAAACTTGATGCAAAATGAAAGGGATGGCAGCAAACAAGGATATAAATAGAGTTAACTTGAATGGTGCAAAGAAAGGGGCCGTCACATCGGTTGCAATCATGGTGCTGTTTTCAGGCAAGCTCTGTACAAGCGGATCAGCGACAAAAGCGTAAATGTCGTTAGCAAAGTAAACTAAGGCAATAAATATAAATAAAATACTGAGTAACGCTTTCATTAAGCGATTACGCAACTCAATTAAATGGCCAATAAACCCGCTTTGAAGCGATTCGGACATAATGGGTGCTCGTTATTTTTGATTATCGTTTTTCTGTTCAACCGAAGATTGTTGAACGGGTTGTTTATAGCTGTGCTGCACTGACTCAGCAGCTTTTTTGAGTTCTTCAACAGACTCTTTCAGAGCAGGTGCTAAGTCTTTCATATTTTTTTGTTCAGCCTTTTTTAAGTTGTTATGCAACTCATGGATCCGCAGCTCTTCATTGACTTCTGCTTTAACAGAATTAGCCACTGATTTAATAGTTTTAACCCAGCGGCTGACAGTTCTAATTGCGACGGGCAGGCGTTCAGGACCCAACACAACGAGGCCAACAATCAAGACGACCACTAATTCCCACATACCCATAAGGGTTAAACCTTATCTTTTTGCTTTTCTTCAGCTGCTTGGGTTTGCTGTTGGCTGTTGTCTTTGAGTTGCTCAGGTTTGTTGTTTTGGTCTTCATCAGCAACGGCTTTTTTAAAGCCTTTTACTGCATTACCTAAATCGCCACCAATGCCGCGTAGTTTTTTAGTACCAAATAAAAGCACAATGATCGCTAAAACAATCAGAAGTTGCCAAATACTAATTCCACCTACACCCATAATGACTCCGTATGAAATATTAAATAAAAATTGATTATACGCTCAGTGAGCAAAATATCACCCTGTTTTACGCCATGAAGCTAGAAATGCGCCAATTGACGCAATTAGGGTAATAGTGCTCAAGGTTGTCTTTGCTGCTAAAAAACTTAGGCCAGACACAATTAACAAGCTAGAAGCCAGCATTCCCAATAAGATAGGCTTTTGAGAGCTTACAATAGGCTGCATGGTATGCTGCTTTTTTTGTTTCAGATTTTGATAGACTAAATCTGGTAGTTCAGGCAACTTTTCTGCCCAAAATGGTAAGTTAGCATATATTTGTTTCAATACTGAGACAGGACCTATTTGCTCTTTGACCCAATTTTCTAAGAAAGGTTTCGCCGTTTGCCAAAGATCGAGTTGTGGATAGAGCTGTCGACCCAAGCCTTCAACATACAACAAGGTTTTTTGCAGCAATACCAGCTGTGGTTGTACTTCCATATTAAAGCGACGTGCTGTGTTAAATAGATTTACCAACACATGACCAAATGAAATTTCAGCAAGAGGCTTGTTGAAAATAGGCTCGCATACCGTGCGAATAGCAAATTCAAATTCCTCAACACAAGTATCTGCTGGCACCCAACCTGAATCAACATGAAGCTGAGCGACTTGGCGATAGTCGCGGTTAAAGAAGGCGATAAAGTTTTCTGCTAAGTAGCGCTTGTCTTCTTTATTAAGAGTACCGACGATGCCGCAGTCGATACCAATATATTTCGGATTTTCAGGGTGTTCGCGCGAGACAAAGATATTACCAGGGTGCATATCGGCATGGAAAAAACTGTCTCTGAATACTTGAGTAAAGAAGACCTCAACACCACGTTCAGCGAGTAATTTTAAATTAGTATTTTGTGCTTCAAGGGCATCTATGTCTGATACAGGTATGCCATATATGCGTTCCATCACCAACACATTTTTACGTGAGTAATCACTGAATACCTCAGGAATATATAGTGCATCAGAGTCTAAGAAGTTGCGTCTTAATTGTAGTGCATTTGCACCTTCACGTTGCAGGTCGAGCTCATCTAATAGGGTTTTCTTGTATTCTTTTACCACTTCTACAGGGCGTAGGCGGCGCGATTCACCAATAAACTTGACGATGACCTTCGCAACTTGCGCCATTAAAGATAAATCGGCTTGAATTTGTTTTTCGATGTCTGGGCGAATGACTTTAATTACGACATCCTGAGTACCTGACTCAAGCTCCAGGGTTGCGGTATGCACCTGGGCGATTGACGCAGACGCCAATGGAGTTTGCTCAAAATTAGTAAAAAGCTCGTCTATGCTATTAATTTCTAAAGCCTGTTCAATCAGCTTTTGTGCTTTATGGCCTTCAAAAGGCTCGACCTTGTCTTGCAGTAGCGCAAGTTCACGGGCGATATCATCAGGCAGCAAATCGCGGCGGGTAGACAGCATTTGCCCAAACTTGATCCAAACTGGGCCAAGAGATTGCAGGGCTAGGCGAAGGCGATACCCCAGAGGTTTATCTTTATGCTGATTTTGCAGCCAAAATAAGCTATTTCTGGCGGCTTTTGCAAACCAAGGGAATTTGTCTTTCGGTATGAGGTCATCAAGGCCGTATTGCAGAAGGGTTTTTGTAATATGATACAAACGCGATGCAGACAAAATAGCTCCCTTAGCGATTTAAAAGTTGTTCAATACGTTGTTCGAGTTGCGCAGCATGTTGTTTAATAGCGCGTGTATGTTGTTTAAATTGTTGCAATTCCAATGGATGAATCGCCACTTTCAGCTCATCTTGCATAAGTTGTGTGAAAGTGCCCGCAAAGGTTGTGGCACTGTGACTTAAACACGCTTTGGTTTGTTGGCCTTTTTCGACGATGAGTTGCGCTGGGGCATCACCGATATAAGCAGATAGATGTTCAGCCCAATTAATGTCTAACTTGGCAAAAGCGCCGCTATAAGCCTGTGCTAAGTGCAAGTCACCTTCTAAATCCAGTTTGTTCTGACGAATAAGTTGTGTCATGACACTGGGATCTGTGAGTTCTGGCAGGGTCTCTAAAAGTGCGCTGATCTTACACTCTGCTTGCTCTTGGTGATTGTTGAACAGCATAAACTGTCTGCCAGTGAAAGTGAGCGCATAGGTTGTATGCCAGTCCCTAATTTCAACTGCTAAGGTTTGATGTTTCACCTGTTCAAGTGCTAGCTTTAAGCTAGGCTCTTTGTCTAAAAGCAGATTAAGCGCATTTTCAATGGCTGCGCAGGCAAGCGTTGTCAGCATAGTCGTTCCTAGTACTTAAAGCCTCGGTGCAATGCGACGATGCCACCTGTCATATTTTGATACGTTGCTTGTTCGAAGCCCGCGTTTTCCATCATGCCTTTCAGTGTTTCTTGGTCTGGGTGCATACGAATAGATTCAGCAAGGTAGCGGTAAGATTCGCTGTCATTGGCAACCAATTTGCCCATGTTTGGCAAGATATTGAAAGAATAGAAATCATACAGCTTTGAAAGTGCTTCATTATCTGTTTTAGAAAATTCTAATACCAATAAACGACCACCCGGCTTAAGAATGCGGTACATAGAGCGAAGTGCTGCGTCTTTGTCTGTAACGTTACGTAAACCAAATGCGATGGTGATCACATCGACACTGTTATCTGGGAATGGCAGTGCCTCGGCATTCATTTGCACATATTCAATGTTGCTCACTAAGCCTAAATCACGGAGTTTGTCACGGCCCACTTTTAACATAGAGTCGTTAATGTCGCCTAAGATAACTTGACCTGTATCACCAACCAACTGGCTGAACTTTGCAGTTAAATCACCAGTACCGCCTGCTAAGTCTAAAACGCGATGACCTTTACGTACACCTGCACAAGCAATGGCTTGGCGCTTCCAAAGGCGGTGAATACCAAACGACATAAGATCGTTCATGATGTCATATTTGGCCGCAACGGAATGGAATACATCGGCAACCATAGAGGCTTTTGCTTCGCGATCAACGGTTTTGTAACCAAAGTCAGTAGTATTGTGTTGCGACTCTTTCATCTTAGCTTCTCTAATTGTTTGGCGTTGAATTTCAAGTCATAGTGTACTTGATTGCGGCTAAGAGGTGCAATTTATAACAGATGAATTTGCGCTTGTTTCTGTAAATTTAGGTTTTGTTTGTTACAGCGCAATAAAAGCGGATTGTTGGAGTGAATGTGCCTTGTGTGCTGCATGCGTTGCTTTACGCGCTAGTGCATTAAAATTCTCTTCGTCGTTACGTTTAGCAATGCCGAAAGATAAGTCAACTTTTGGTAAGTTCTTGTCGCTTTTTGAGCTGACAAATTTAAGCTTTTCTACACCGACACGGATCTTTTCAGCAATGATATTCGCCGTTTCCGGTTCTATATCAGACATCAATACGACAAACTCATCTTTCGCAGTGCGACCAGGTAAGCCACTTTCAAATACATATTTTTGAATCTTTTTCGCCACACGATTCAGAACAACTTCACTAACTAGGTCGCCAAAATCTTCAGAAAACTCATGCAGGTTATTGATCTGAATTGAGATAGCACACAGAGGCTTACCTTGTGTGATCCACAGTTGCGCTTGTTGATTTAAGTAATGGCGTTTATATAAACCAGTTTGCACATCAATTAGTTGCTCTTTACGCAGCTTAGTAAGTTGTTGTCTCGCTTCACGGTGCATTAAGCGGGTTTTCTGAAGAGTTTCTTTAAACTTTTTATGCTGCTGAAGGATCACGTCAGTGTGTTTGGCGAGCTGAGTCAGAGCATGCTTAGTTTTTGCAATATTGTGTTCATCTAAGCTGTTGACGCAAATACTCACTTGCTCTGCAAAATTGGTAATACTACGCTGAGAGTGTTGCGCTGAATTAGCGAGATTGGTTACCACACCATCAACATTTTTTAGCATAGTTGCTTCCATATCATGGCTGCGATTTAGGTGCTCAAAATACAGCTGCTCGACGAAGATGCTATCGATGTTGTGGCCTTGCCTAATGGCATAGTCTAAGGTTTGATTGAGTTCGTTATGAGACTTGCTAATGTAAGTGTAAGCGACTTGATAATTGAGCGGAGTCGGGGGTAAATTGTGCTGCTCTAAGAACACGCAGACCTTAGTCATTTTCTCTTGAGCTATTACCATTGGATCATGAAACATGATGTTACTACCGCATACCAAATCAAACAAAATATTAGCAACCTCCCTATGAAACACTGTGATCCATCACAACCGTCCCAGACTACTTTTTTTCTGGTTTTTTGCAAAGAAAAAAATGCTTCAAAGCAGTAAATATAACGATAAGAGGGATATTTTGATTGAAATACGAGCAAAAAGTATGGGTTTCTAACTTGAGAACAAAGCGAGGGTTGATCTTGCTGCTTGTTTAAGCTGGTCGCAATTTATTGCATCATTACTTTTAAGATATATATGGTAGTCATAAATCAGTTACAGGATAAAAAAGTGAAAAATGTTCGACCAACTCGCTTGTTAAGTGCATGTGTCCTTTCGGTCACTTTAGCGCTATCGGGCTGCCAACTTACTAGTCAGTCTTTAGACACTCAGTTCACGCAACTAACTCAGCAAATAGAAACTTACCGCGGCGAAATTAGCCCTTATTCTCGCAAAGATTTAAATTCAGAGTATTTATTACCAAACTTATCAGCGGCGGCGTTGGCAGAGCAGAATAGACAACGAATCAACTTTTTAGTGCAGTTAGATCGCATTGATGTGTCGCGATTAAGTAGTGACAACCAAATCAACCACACCATTATTCGTGCTCAGGTGCAGAATAAGGTTGACGAATATCAATTTAATGCACATTACATGCCGTTGACCTCTGAGTATGGCTTTCATTCAAGTCTGTCATTTATGGTTCGAGGGCATGACTTCAGTAAGAAAGCAGGCTTTGAGCTATACCTAAAACGCCTTTCACAAGTCCCTCGGTTTTTTCAGCAAAATATTGCTTGGATGAAAGAAGGGATGAAAGTCGGCTTCACTCAGCCACAGGCCGTACTGCTTGGTTATGAAGAGTCGATTTCTGCTTATATTCCAGAAAATATCGAAGAGTCTGAGTTTTTTGCACCATTTAAAGCAAATACTGCAAAATTAAATGACGCTGAATGGCAGGCTTTGCAGGCGCAGGCTAAACAAGTCTTGTCAGAGTCGGTTATTCCTGCGTACCAGAACTATTTCACATTCTTCACAACAGAGTATCGTCCAGCAGCGCGTAAAGAGATTGGCATTAGTAGTACACCGAATGGCAAATCATTCTATGCTAATCGCGCTCAGCATTACACCACTACGAGTATGACCCCTGAAGCGATCCATGAGCTAGGTTTACAAGAGGTTGCGAGAATCCGTTCAGAAATGGAGCAAATAATAGAACAAGTTGGGTTTAAAGGTGGTTTCGCCGAGTTTGTGCATTTCTTGCGGACCGACCCGCAGTTTTATGCCAAAACGCCAGAGCAACTGTTAAAAGAAGCGTCTTTCATTGCAAAAAAAATGGATGCACAATTGCCTAAATTGTTTCACACATTACCACGTCGTCCATATGGTGTTGCGCCAGTACCAGCAAGCATTGCGCCTAAGTACACAACAGGTCGATATTCAGGTGCACGCAAAGACGATGAAGCAGGTTTTTATTGGGTAAATACCTATGCACTTGATAAGCGTCCACTGTATGTTTTAGAAGCGCTTACATTGCATGAGTCAGTACCAGGGCATCACTTACAAATCGCTTTAAATGCAGAACTAGATTATTTACCAAGTTACCGCCGAAATGCGTATATCTCGGCATTTGGTGAAGGGTGGGGCTTATATTCAGAGTATTTAGGTCTAGAAGCGGGTTTCTACCAAGACCCTTACAGCAACTTTGGTCGTTTAACTTACGAAATGTGGCGCGCAGCACGCTTAGTGGTTGATACCGGTATGCACATGTTTGGTTGGAGCCGAGATAGAGCTATGAAGTTTATGCAAGACAACACTGCTTTATCCTTACATAACGTGAAAACAGAGACAGATCGCTACATTTCATGGCCAGGACAGGCATTGTCGTACAAAATTGGTGAGTTAACGATTAAGCGCTTACGCAAAGAAGCAGAAACACGTTTAGGTGATAAGTTTGATATTCGTGAATTCCATCACCAGATTTTACGCCACGGTTCAGTACCACTGTTTGTGTTAGAAGAGCAAGTGAATCAATATATAAGCGATACATTGGCACAATCTTAATTATAAAGCTGTTCTGAACAAGAATAAACGAAGGGTTTATAAAGGCCAGTGACGATAATCACTGGCCTTTTACGTATTACCTTGTTTCTCGCGAAGCGAAGAATACTTACCTCGATTGCTAACCAGTCGAAAAGTTAGCATTCGTAAAACTATTTAACTTCTTTGAGTGCTTTGAGGATGAGCTTTATTGAAGCTTGCTGTTGCTCATGCTTCCAATATAAAAACCCAACAAGGATGGTTAGATATAAAAACAGAGCTTGATCAAATAAATAGTTATGTTGGATGCCAATGTAGTAGCAAAAAACAGCCATGATTATAATAATAATCTTTTCAAGTTTCTGCCGTAGCTTGTGTTCGTTGTTTTTTTCAAGCTGATTAATAACTTCTTCTAATACAATTGATTTTGAGTTTTGATTTTCCAAAATAATACCTTTTAAAATTGAATTACCTTATTGTATGGCCCACTCAGAAACTAAGATAAAACTATAATTGAAAGCTCGGGAATGCCGAAATAATTTCTTTATATAATATCGGGTTGCTACTTTGATATGCCTCGACTCTTTGCCTATGACTTGATTCAATGGGTGCGCCAGCATAAAGCAATTGTGAGATATAAAAAAAGTTATCTCTTAAGCCCATATGGTTTCCGGCCACTAATTCCATTGCACTTGCGCCATTCTCAACCTGCTCGAGTGCAAAGTCCAATGCATCTAATCCGTAAGGATCAGGCTTTACAGACACTTTATGTTTCAGTAAATAAGTCATGATTTTTGGCCTGCGTAGCGAAACGGCATAGAGCAATGCGTTGTGCCCTAATGGGTCAACAAAGTGCAAGTCTAGGTCATAACTAACCAATTCTTAATTAGAGTAAGATTTTGGGTTTGTACTAAATTTAAAATTGTCTGTGGGTTTAATTGTGCCCCCTTCTCTAATAACCCAGTAATTTCATCAATACTGGCATGTGTTGAAATGGCCATGATTAATAAAGCGTCTAGCATTTCTTGCTGCTCTATTTGTGGTTCTAGTTGAGCCATCTGCTCGACAGCCTGCTGCCAATTTCCTTTTTGCGCAGTTGTAAAGGCTTCAGTGATGGCTCCTTGTAACTGGGCTTGTTTAGCCAGCTCAGCTTCGCTTAATAGAGCTTGTTGTTCCTTAAGTGCTGCTAATAGGGCTTTCAATTGTTCGTAGCGATAATGATCTACAGCTGTTTTATTGAGTAAGTCAGGTTGTTGTCCTAAGATACGTACAATCATATCTGGATCATTATTTTGTTCAGAGACTTCATTGACTAACTCTTCTGCAGATAGCCTTATCTTATTGACATCAACAGTTTGTTGCTGCAAATCACTGTGGTGTTCATACGCATAACCACGGTCAAACACTAGCTGTGTTTTTACTCTCCCGACAGAAAGAAAGCAGGGGTGTGTGCTTGATAAGTTTTCAGGAGCGACTAGGTCTGATAACACCGCTTTGTATAATGACGTGATACCCGATTCAATCGTCTCTTGCCAAGCGCTTGGCATCGACACTTCAGTAGGTTGAAGCTGAGCTTTAAATAGTTCAATGGTTTCGCCCGATAACCAACTATGTAGTTGCTGACTACTGCTAACATGAGAAGGGCGAACGCCATGTTCGAGTAGTAAGCGGATGATAAGCTCTATATGTTCGGCTTTGTCTGTTGGGGGCTTTGAAAGTATATCTAGGGCGTTATCAGCAAATGGATCAGCAATTGCTGGGCTGCCAGACTGAAGCCAAAAGGCTACTAATTCAGGGCGAAATGCGGAAATTGCAACATTTGCTAGAGAGGTATAGCGATCTAGTTCATAGTCATACCAGATCTCATTTGGAGCTAAGCCACTTGCATCAAGTAGTTGGGCCATTTGAGTTGAGTCGATACCTAATTCAGTTGCGGTGACCAAGTCTTGGTAAGTAACTAAAATACCACTAGTGACAAGCTCAGAGATTGTACCCTTATGGCTATTTTTGAGTTGTTTTAATATTAAGCTAATAGGGCTGTCATAGACTGAAACATGTTTACTCGGATGGATGTGATTTTTCTGATAGGCGTTTATCAGTCCTGCTAGGTCTTGGCTTCGAAGATAAGCCCAAAAAACCCCAGCTTGCTGCTGAGACAAAATACCATTGCTGTAACTTGGAATGGCATCAATCGATTGATAATATTTCGATTCAGGCCTTAACATTCTACCTCTTACTACACCCAAGCCAGATGCGCTTGAAATATAATCAAGCTGATGCTCACCTAAACCCTGAAGTTGTAGCGATGATAATGTATGTTGAATGCGTTGTTCAGCTTGGGATTGCCAGCTTGGTATATCCTCAATATGGCTTGCGTAGTCATTACATACCGTCGTGTTTATTAGCTCTGTTTCGGCTTCTAAAAGTTCACTTTGGTACTGTTCTTTATAGCTTAATTGATGCGAAGGTATATCATTTGATACGTGAGCGCTAGAGGCAATAAAGATACTGTGTGCCCAATAAAAGCAGGGAAGCGCTAATAAGGAGCATATGACTGCTAATGGTTTTTTATTCAATGTTTTTCCTCGCTACATCATATTATTATTTTAAATCAGATGAATGTATAGACGCATACATGCGTCTATACATTCATCTATTATGCTTTAGCACATGCTTTTTTCTGGTTTGCAATTTTTCTTGAATAGTGGCTATTTATATGATTCAAAAGTAATTTTTAGTTAACTTAAATGCCCCATCAAGAAAAATGCCTACGGGTGCATTTAACTCTTCAGTTAATAATGCTCCAGTCTTACAAGCAACGCTTGTTTGCTCAATTATGTAAGTTTGTTTTTTTACACAAGTCTCTTGAGAATCAATGTCGGCCAAGCATTTCTTCTTTTTTTCATCGGCTTGTTTTTTGGGTGGTGGAGGGGGCGTGCCTGAACCACCAATACCAGCTCCACCACTCCAGCCTCCGCTGTTACCACCGGAGTCACCACCACCGAAGTCCCAAGGGTTTAAAGTTGGCATAGGTTCAGGTTGGTGTCCTACTACTTCGATTCTTTATATTGCATTTATACTTTGATAGGTCATCAGAGTAATTGAACCCAATAAGCAGTTTAATGTCAGTGCTCTTATATTCATTTTTTCCTCATTACTATTTATATGTATTTAGCTGACTTTTTATTTGCTTAGTAGTGCTGATCTTAAACTGGTCAAATGCTAATCAAGTGAGCTTTGCTTTCCAATAAAAAAGCAGCCATAACAAAAAGTACACGTTCAATCATAAAAAAAGAAATGAAGGGGAAAGTTATTATTGTACTTAATTTCAGTGTCTTAGCTGTTATTGTTAGCTAAAGGTAAAGTTTTCATAAGGGTTTTATAATTAGTTGTATTTACATATCTATTATAAAAATTGTTTGATAAGGAAACTCTCAACGCTATTATAATGCATCAACTATATTAGTTGAGAAGTATGTATATCTTCAAAAGAGTGAATATAGGTCTCTTCTATATTCAAAAGGAGTTGTAATGAAAGTAAATATATTTGTCTGTATTGCACTGACATTTTTTTGTGGATTAGTGCAGGCAAAGCAAATACCAATAGAGGCATTCAGTGCAGGGGCAAAATATTCTCAAGTTAAACTCTCTCCCACTGGAGAGTACCTCAGCTTTACTTCTGATGTAGAAGGACGAGATAGCCTTGTTATCTTAGAGTTGGCAACTAATAAAATCGTTAACGTAGTTAAGTTTAGTGGTAATTCTGAAGTCGGCTACTATGAATGGGTTAATGATGAGCGTTTAGCACTTCAGAAGTTATATTTAAAAGGTTGGACCGACCATCCACAATATTACGGAGAAATCTTTGGCATCGATGCAGATGGATCTGGTGGTAAATATTTAGTGGGTTATCAAGGCGAGATGCAAACAGGCTCCCGTTTAAAAAAAGCGACGCCTTTATACGGTTTTTCATATATTTTAGACCCATTAGTTAATGATAAAAAACATATGTTGGTGTATACGATCCCATGGAATGCCAGCAAAGAGCCCAAAACAGTTGTTTACCGGGTCAATGTAAAAACGGGTGTACGAAAAAAAATTACACGCTCACCTTCAAGAATGGCCGCTTTTCTAACTGATAATCAAGGACATGTGAGGGTGTCTTTGTCGACAGATGATTATATCAATCAAACAATCCACATTAGAGAAAGCAATAAAGATGACTGGAAGTTGTTTGAGCTTAATGCCAGCTTAACTGATATTAATTTACATGCTTTTGATGGTACTGGTAAAAAAGTTTATATCACTGCATCTGAGTCAGGTGAAGCAAAAGGGGTATTTGCACTGAATCTTGAATCTGGCAAAGTGAGTAAAATACTTCAAGATCAAGTTGTATCACCAAAAAAACTTTGGGTTGATAATGTCAATCATGAGCTTTTTGCTGTAGAGCTTGAGCCAGGTTACCCAACTTATGCCTTTGTTGATAACACAGCAAAAATGACTCAGCGTTTAAAAGGCTTAATACAGTCCTTGCCTGGTGAACAAATTCACCTAGTGAGCACTACTGTTGATGCGACCAAATCTATTGTTCTTGCTCGTAGTGATATCAATCCGGGCACTTACTATTTGTATCATGCAGATAAAAATCAGGTAAAATTTTTATTCAACGCACAGGAAGGTATCGACTACCGTTTGATGGCAGAAACTAAGCCTATTTCGTTTAAAGCGAGAGATGGACTTGAAATTCATGGCTATCTTACTTTGCCTTTCAATAAAGAGGCTAAAAACTTGCCACTAGTGGTAATGCCACACGGTGGTCCACATGGTCCGAGAGATTGGTGGGGGTTTGACTCAGATGCGCAATTGCTTGCCAATCGAGGTATCGCCGTTTTAAAAGTGAACTTTAGAGGCTCAGGTGGATATGGTCGTGCGTTTGAGCATGCAGGACACCAAAAGTGGGGCTCAGCAATTCAGCATGACATCATAGATGCGACTAAGTATGTGATTGAACAAGGTTACGCAGATCCTAAAAATATGTGCATCATGGGAGCCAGTTTTGGTGGTTACTCAGCACTACAAAGTTCGATTATTGAGCCTGACATGTTTAAGTGCGCGATAGGTGTTGTAGGTGTTTATGACCTGCCATTGATGTTTGAAGAAGGTGATGTAGCAGCACGCAGTTCTGGTCAAAAATACTTAACTCAAGTATTGGGTACAGATGAAACAAAACTTAAAGCTTACTCGCCTTCTTATAATATCGACAAACTAAAAGCGCCAGTGCTTATTGTTCATGGTGGTGATGATGAGCGAGCACCTATTGAACAAGCTGAATCTTTGGTTGATGCTTTGAAAAAAGCGAAACATCCTCATGAATATATGCTTTTGGAAAATGAAGGGCATGGCTTTTATAAACCGGAGCATAGAGCCGATTACTACAAGCGTGTATTAGCGTTTCTTGATGAGCACTTAGTGCTTTAATTTCGAATTAGTAAAACACATAAAAAGGCCCGAGTTAATCGGGCTTTTTTATTGCTGCAATGCTGGCTATTACTTTTCGAACGCACGCTTCATAAAGTTAGGCGTTGCTAATGCGCCTTTATGAATACCGACATTGTAATATTCAGTATCGAAAGTTGCAGTTTCTACATCTTGCTCACGGAAACCAGCGAACTGTTCACCTTTACGAGCCATAGTTGCCGACCATAAACCGCTTGGATAGATTGGCTGTGGGAAAGGCAGGGTTTGTAAGTCTGCAAAACCCACATCTTTCATTGCATCGCGCATTTCTAAAAGCAGTGTCATATGCATCAGTGGAGATTCACTTTGCTGGATCATGATGCCGCCTGGGCGCAGTGCATTTAGACAGCTTGTATAGAAAGCGTGGTTAAACAAACCTTCACCAGGGCCCACTGGGTCTGTGCCATCAACAATGATCAAATCAATTGATTCTGGTGCCGCTTCGCGCATGTACTTGATGCCATCATCAAACATCACAGTTGCACGCGGGTCGTTGTTTGACTCACATAATTCAGGGAAGTATTTTAATGACATTTGAGTCACTACTTCGTCTATGTCGATTTGCGTTACTGTTTCAACATCAGGGTGTTTCAGTACTTCACGTAACGTACCGCAGTCACCACCACCAATGATCACCACGTTTTTCGGTGCAGGGTGTGAAAAGAGTGCAGGGTGGCTCATCATCTCGTGATAAAAGAAGTTTTCACGAGTACTTACCATCGTACAACCATCGATGATCATCAGGTTGCCAAAGTCAGTTGTTTCAAACATCTCAACTTTTTGGAAAGGAGACTGAATTTCATCAAGCTTTTTATTGATGCGTAAAGAGAACGCACTGCCATCGCGATCACTGATCTCGGTAAACCAACGGTTTGCTTCTAAATTCGACATAAGAATTAAATCACACTGTAAATTGTTAACGGCGCATTTTGCCAGCGCCTGAGTTTATGCTCAATACTTATTTAATGATGTTGGGGCGGTTTTTTATACTTCAATCTTCCCCAGTGTTTTCCATTTTTAATTTGTGCCGTCTTACTCTAGATCTGCAACTAAATACATATCATTTCAATACGTGGTAGCGTTAAAAATAGATTGTTAATTTATAGCTTAGCTGTAACTGAGCAAAATGAGTAAAAATACAGTCGCAAATGCTTAAACTGCATATTAAAATGCATGTTTTGCTAGTTTGTTTAAGAGGTCGAGATGACTTGGGGTTTAGATACCGCGCGAGCAACATATAACGTAGCCCATTGGAGCGATGGTTACTTTGATATCAACGAGCAAGGTGAGCTGGTTGCGTTTCCTGATAAATGCCAAAGTAAGGCACCGATCTCTTTCACAAAGTTAACTGAAGAATTTAAAGCACAAGGTTTAACTTTACCTGTGCTGGTTCGTTTCACCGACATTCTGCAAGACAGAGTCGATACCATGACCAATGCGTTTGCAAAAGCATGCGAGAATAAAGGGTATCAGGGTGACTACACGTGCGTTTATCCAATTAAAGTAAATCAGCAGCGCTCAGTCGTAAGTAAGCTGCTTGCTCATCCAAGTGGTAAAGTGGGCTTAGAGGCTGGTTCTAAGCCAGAGCTGATGGCTATTTTAGGCTTGGCAAAGCAACCGATTAAAATAGTGTGTAACGGCTATAAAGACAGTGAGTTCTTGCGTTTGGCATGTATTGGTCAAGCGTTAGGTCATCACGTAAATATCGTAGTCGAAAAGCTCTCGGAATTAACAACTTTACTGAAAGAAATTGATGACTTAGGCATTGAACCTGCCATAGGTATTCGTATTCGCCTAAACTCAGTTGGTAAAGGAAAGTGGCAAAATACCGGTGGTGAAAAAGGTAAGTTCGGTCTCACCGCAGGTCAGGTGCTTGAAGCGGTAGAGATGCTCAAAGCTGCGGGCAAATTACACTTAATGCAGTTGGTGCATTTTCACATCGGCTCGCAAATCGCCAATATTCGTGACATTCAACGTGCGCTGATTGAATGTGCCCGTCATTTTGCAGAGCTCTCCAAAATAGGGGTCCCACTTTGCACCGTTGATGTAGGCGGTGGTTTAGGTGTTGATTATGAGGGCTCTGGCTCACGTAGTGCTTGCTCGATGAACTACACGGTTGAAGAGTATGCGAAAAACGTGGTGTCTGCGTTTGCGGATGTATGTGAGCAGCATAGTTTAACTCAACCTGCAATTATTACGGAATCGGGCCGCGCACTCACTGCGCATCACGCGGTGTTGATCACTGATGTGATTGATGTTGAAACAGCCCCTAATCAGGTCGAAGTGAGTCAACCTGAACCCGATGCGCATGCTATTCTGCAAGAGCTATATGGCGTATATCAGCAAGTGTCGCCGCGCATGGCACTTGAAAGCTACCATGATGCGATGCATTTATTCAGCGAAGCGCATGGTCAGTATGTACACGGCTTAGTAAGCATGCTGCAGTGGGCGCAAATTGAGCAGCTCTACTTTACGATTCTGCATAAAGTGCGAAGTGCGCTAGACAGCAAATCGCGTGCACACCGAGAAGTGCTAGATGACTTAAATGAAAAGCTGGCCGATAAGTTATTTGTTAACTTCTCTTTATTTCAATCACTGCCGGATGTGTGGGGTATTCAGCAGTTATTCCCTGTGATGCCAATTGAGAACTTACATACACCATTGACTCAACGTGCGATCATTCAAGATATTACCTGTGATTCTGACGGTCAGATCAGAGAATATGTCGAAGGTACCGGCATCGAGGCGAGTTTGCCAATTCCGCAATACAATACCGGCGACCAATATCATATTGCGATGTTTATGGTCGGCGCATATCAAGAGATCTTAGGTGACTTACATAATTTATTTGGTGACACCGACTCAGTACATGTTGAAATGACTGAAAGCGGTTATCAGTTAACCAATGCCATTAAGGGTGATAGCGTCACTGATGTATTGAAGTTTGTGCATTATGAGCCGAGTTCGCTTGCAGATAACTTCCAGCAATTAGTGTCTGCGTTAACCATTCCTGAGTCGCAAAAACAGCAATATTTAGCTGAGCTACAAGCGGGTCTAGAAGGTTATACCTACTTCGAAGACTAGTGCGAGTTTTAGCCTCCACTTTTGTGTTTGCGTAAAAAACGGTATTATTCATACGCTATATGGCGATATAAGGTGTATCGCCGTACTTATGTTGTGGTAAAGGAAGTCATTCATGTCGTTTTTTCGCAGTATCTTTAGTCTTATTTTTTATTGTTTAAACACATTATTTTGGTTTGTTCCTATCTTCATCTTCGGATTGATAAAACTCATTCCTTTCAAGCCACTACAAACTTTATTTGGTGTATTAGCTAAAAGCTGTGCCAGTTATTGGGTGGCGACCAACAGCTTAATTCAAAATATTTTTTCACCATACAAGATTGAATTAACCGGGCTAGATGCTTTACAGCGCAAGGATTGGTACTTAGTTATTGCGAATCACCAAAGTTGGGTAGATATTTTAGTATTGCAACGTGTGCTGCATAACCGAATTCCTTTTTTGAACTTCTTTTTAAAAAAAGAACTCCTCTATGTGCCTTTCTTAGGTTTAGCTTGGTGGGCGCTGGATTTTCCGTTTATGAAGCGTAGCAGTAAAAGTCAGCTAAAAAAGAATCCCAAGCTTAAAGGCAAAGACATAGAGACTACGCGCAAAGCCTGTGAAAAATTTAAAACTATGCCAGTGAGCATAGTGAACTTCGTTGAAGGCACGCGTTTTACATCAGATAAACATACTCTTCAGAAAAGTCCGTTTAAGAACTTACTTAAGCCTAAAGCTGGCGGTATCGCGTTTGTAATGCAAGCTATGGGTGAGCAAATCAATCAAATCGTGAATGTCACCATTCATTATCCTGATGGCATTCCAACTTTTATGGATTTCGCCTCGGGCAAAATGAAGCGTGTGCAAGTTCATGTTGAAACGCAAAGCGTAGATGACAAACTGATCGGTGACTACAGTGGTGATAATCAGTTTAGAGTGCAGTTTCAAGCAAAGCTTAATACGCTTTGGGAGCAAAAAGACGCTCAATTAGAAAAGCTGAAATAGGCTTTGGAGATGCGTGTGCTAGTAAATATCATGCAATTAATTAGAGGGGTAGTCGCGACGGCTGTTTTAGTGCTCAATACCGCATTGTGGGGAACGCTGATCTTTTTACTGGGGTTGGTGAAATTATTATTGCCCTTAGCGCTGGTATCTCATGCTCTTCATGGTTTTTATAAATTCTGGTGTCGTGGCAATTACTTTGCGCTCAAACTTAGCGGCGTGCAGTTTTCGACAGAAATTGCGCCACAGATCAATGCGCAGGGCTGGTACTTGCTGGTAGCAAACCACATTAGTTGGTTAGACATTATTGTGTTAACTGCTATTGAAGCCTTGCCGGCACCTAAATTTTTCTTAAAGGATGAATTAAAATACGTGCCGCTTATAGGCTCAGGTGCTTGGGCTTTAGGCATGCCCTTTATGAAGCGAGCAAGCAAAGCACAAATAGCTAAAAATCCTAAGTTAAAGGGTATGGACGTGGCACGCACACAAAAAAGCTGTAAAAGCTTTAAACATCATCCAACGACAGTGATTAACTTTGCTGAAGGCACTCGCTTTACTGAACATAAACAACAAAGGCAAAACTCTCCATTTAAACATCTGCTTAAACCTAAAGCAGGAGGTACGGCTTTTGCGCTTCAAGTACTTATTGAACAACTCGATGGTTTAATAAATGCCACACTCATTTATCATGGTAGCAATAAAAATATTTTCCAAAGCTTTATGCTTGGCAGATTAGCAGTCATTGATGTTAAATTAGAGTATGTGCCTTTAGCAAAAGTACCTCAAGGTGATTATCAATTAGATAAAGCCTATAGAGTGACATTTCAACAATATCTAAATGCTCAATGGCACAGTAAAGATAATTTAATTGATTCACTTTCAACTTTACAAAGCAGTAGTAACGCGATAGCAAAGGAAGTGTCGCAACTATGACAGAAATACACTTAACCCAATTGATCGAACCTTGGTTACAGCAATCAATAACGGCTACTTGGCTGACAAGCTCAGTTGCCAACGTAATTGGTATAACAGGTATTTGCTTGTTATATTTGGTGATCCGCCGTTTAGTGTTGCCTAGCTTGCAAAATGCCATAACACGCTTTTCACCGAGTCGAATAACTCCGCTGAGTTCACAGCTAAGCAAGTTATCAGGCCGTTTGTCAGCCTTGCTTTGCTGTGTGTTATTTTTGGGTTTTTATCAAAGGGTATTTGTTGCACCTGACTGGCTATTCTCTGTTGCTAAAGTAGCAGGGCAAATCTTGTTAGTGATATTCTCAGGTTTGATGCTGAGTGCTTTTGCAAATTTAGGTCATGGTATTTATTTACAGCTAAAATTTGCTAAAGATGTGCCTATTCAAGGTCTTGTACAAGTCGTAAAACTGATCACATTTATCGTTTGCGCAATACTAGTTATTAGCATATTGATAAACAAATCTCCGACTTATATCCTCTCTGGTTTTGGTGCCATTGCTGCAGTTACTTTATTGGTATTCAAAGACACTATTTTAGGATTGGTAGCGAGTATTCAGATAGCGGCAAATCGACTTGTTAGTATTGGAGATTGGATCCAAGTTGATGCCTTTGGTGCGGATGGTGAAGTGCTTGATTTGGGCTTGAATACGGTACGAGTGCGAAATTGGGATAACACCATTACGACTATTCCTACTTATTTACTTATCACGGATTCATTTAAAAACTGGCGCGCTATGCAGCAGTCGGCAGGAAGACGTATTAAACGGCCGATCTATGTCGATATGCATAGCCTACAGACTTGGCCTGTAGACAAGGCGATACAGGTAGCCGAGAGCATAGGGTTTGAGCTCGAAATAGATCAACCCTTGAGCAATGTTTCAGTTTATCGCCTATTTTCTGAGCATTATTTAAGAAATCACCCTAAAATTAACCAAGATTGTGTATTGATGGTAAGATCATTGGCACCCAGTGAAAAAGGGTTGGGGTTAGAAGTCTATTGCTTTAGTCGTAATACTCAGTGGGTTCCTTATGAACAGTTGCAGGCGGAGGTGATTGAGTATCTAATTGCTTCGCTTGAAGAGTTTGATCTCAAGCCTTTCCAAGCCGTAACTGGACACTTGAAACTTAACTAGTTTGAAACGCCAATAATACTTTAGATGAGTAACTTTAATTCATTTGCGTTATATCTAGTAAAAAAATTGTCATAATTTACTCATTAATTGACAACTGGCTATGATAATATAATTAGGTTCTGTCGAGAACGTCAGTTTTTTTGGCACTTGATACGGAGTTAGAAATCACGCAAAGCAATAAGGAAGTGAATAGAGGTAATTTGATGAAATATACTGCTATCACAGTTTTTCTTTTGTTGTTTGCTCGATTCTCTTGGGCCGATCATGCTATTCATATTGCGGTAGATCATGCTCCACCCTACAGCTTTATTGACCAACAAGGTGAAAGCCAAGGTTTGATAATCGATATTGTTTCTGAATTACTCAAAGAGTCTCATCAAAATTACAAAATAAAACCTGTACCTTGCCCCTTTTCTCGTTGTGTACGTATGCTTGCCCAAGGACAAGTTGATGTGATGGGAGGATTAATTAAGACTAATCGTCGTGAGCAAACCATGGCATTTGTGCAACCCCCATATATGGTTTTATCTTCTTCTTTCGTTTTTTACGCGAATAAAAACAGTGATATTGAAGTAAGTAACTTTGACGAATTACATGGTAAACGTATTGCGGTAATGCGTGGAGGCGCCTATTTTAAGAAGTTTGATGAAGATAAAACCATCAATCGAGTACAAGTGAATTCTGAGCATGTAGCATTTGATTTGCTGCTAAAAGGGCGTGTTGATTTAGTGTTGTCGGTTGAAGAAACTGCAGAAGTGGCGATGAGAACGCTAAACCAGCCATTTGATCAATTAAAGAAAGTAAACTATAGGCATACCAATAATATTTACGGTCATATGGCATTCAGCCAACGGTTCGCAAAAACTAAGTTAGCGGTAAACTTGCAAAGAAAAATGATAAAGCTGGCAAAATCAGGAGAACTCAATAAATTGGTTGCCCCATACCAGTTACCGGCTATTCCATCAGCTTTAATCACAGAGTAACCGTCAGCGACCCATAAACGTGACGCGTTTAATAAGTCCATCAATCACCTCATAAGCGGCTATCACCGTTATGCTGTTGTCTATTACATTTGCATCTTCACTGGCTGATTCAGCCAGCTCATGATCGACCAATATATTGCCCTCTACCATGCGTTTGAGTGAACTGGCATTAAGGTATTTCAAAGAGGCGAACTTCTGATCATATCGCTCAATCAGCTTATCCTTGCCTTGATATTGTAAGCCACCAGGGAAGGCATGAATTTCAACATCATCATGATATGTCGCAGCAAAGGCTTCGATATCACGGTTGTTATAGGCGTCGAGTTGTTTATCAACTATGGCAATGGTAGTCAGTTCTAACTCTGTCATACATTCCTCGGTATTTTTTTAAGTTATTGATTATTTTCGGCTCTGTTTATAGCCAAGGATCGCGTATATTAGCGCGATACTTAAAATAATGATGTCAGCATAAAAAGGCGGTGTTTGTGTCGACAGTGTTGTGCCAATGACGACAAGAAACAAGCTACTTTTATAATATTTATTCATTGATTCTTTCATTACCTTTTCCATGAAATATAGAGCTTTAGCTATTTATCCGATTAACAAATACATCATGCCTGCACCTGCAAGTCCACCTAATAGTGCAGTACCGAACGTCATTAAATATTGCTTCATGTTATTAGTCGTTTGGCTGCTATTGTTAGCCTCAGCTTCATCTAGGTTAATTAGGGATGACTGCTTTATTTCAAAAACGGCACACAAGCTCATCATGGTTTCGCGGCTGGCAACCCCTTCTTTTTCAACACGTTGAATGGTGCGAAGGCTCAAACCACACGCATCTGCCAGTGATTGCTGGGTCCAATTTTTGTCATCTCTTAGCTGTTTTATGGTTTTTTGGTTTAGTTGCATGGCAGTCTCCTAAAGCGTACTGCCGTATAAACCACCAAGGAAGTATCCTAGAGTGGCAAATAGAACACCAAAAATAACTCCGTATATAAAGAATTTAAATAGTGCTTTCCAAGAAAATGGGTCGAGAGTTTTTCGACCAATAATCTTTTTATTTTTAATGACAACACACTCTGTTTTACAGGTTATTAGATTCACTACATCGAATGTGACTTGCCACGGGTTACTTTCAAATTCGAATTTATGTACCGTTTTAAAACCAATATTTCTTTTTTCGGAAACTAACTCATCATTGATGTAAACATATTCTTTGCCGTTATAAAAATTGGCTTTACAGGCGATTTGGTTATCCCCATCTTGAAAATACAATTCAAAAGGCAGTTTCTTAGGTAGTGCTTTTTCTTCGTTGTTGATGCTAGGCGTCATGGTGCATATTCCCTTAGTTGTTTTGATTAAGTTGGGATAAGCATATTCGGTACGTCAGTATAAAGCGCCGACAGCAATATGTCAGTGCCTTTTTTGTCATAAGACAGTGGGTGTCACATGTTCTAACTTATTAATTTATAAGCTAATAAAAATAATATTAAAGAGTGATATGACAGTGTGGTGGCAGAGTGAAAGCGCGCTTTGCATAGGGGCAAAGCGCAAAAGGTTAGAAAATATTGCAAATATCGTCAGCTTTACAGGTGATCACCGTCACATTTTGATAGCCAATACGAGTCAGTTGCTCTGCGGCAAATACCGCACGGCCGCCTGTAGCGCAATGCACATAAATGGGTTTTGCGGCATCTTTCACGATTTCAGGTAATTTAAATTCTAGTAAACCTCGTGGCACATTGATGGCACCATTTGCTGCTTTTTGCGCATGCTCTTGAGGCTCGCGCACATCAACAAGCACCCCCTCATTGTCTTGAATTTCTTGCTTTGCTTGCTCTGCGCTAATGCAGCGCTGGTTAGGACGAACTGTTTTTAATACATCTTGAACAGGAGTCAACATTGAACTATTCCTTAATACCGAGTCGTTTCAAAAAAGTGATCATCGGACACCAAAGCGTGAAAGATGATTGAATTAAATTTATAGCAATAAATACCGTAAACCACACAAAGTTTTCGTGTACGAAAAAGGTTAACAGTAAAGAAATTAACACCATAGTGCCGGCAATTAAGCGCAGTATTGGATGCATTGACATAGCTCACCTCAAAAATTCAGAAGACATCAGTCATAATTAGTTTATTAGAAAATTCTAAATTAGAAAACTCTAATATTAGACTTTTCTAATGTATGGTTTATACTTGTTGAAAATCGACCATGGGGACATGTATGCAAATTGAAGATATGGCGCATAACGCAGAGCAAGCGGAGCAGTTATTAAAAATGATGGCGAATAAAAACCGCCTGATGATCTTATGCAGCTTGTTGCAAGGTGAAATGAGTGTGACGCAGTTAAATGAGTCGATACCTTTAGCGCAGTCGGCACTTTCTCAGCATCTCGCAGCTTTAAGAAAAGCCGAATGTGTTGCCACACGTCGAGATGCGCAAACGATTTACTACCGTCTTATCGATCCTAAGGTTGAGGCGGTTTTGCAGCAGCTTTATCAACTCTTTTGCCAACCGGGTGAATAATGATGGGATTAGACAAAGCCATTTCGGCAAGTTTGCAAGGTCGTATTCCCATAGTGATATTGTTCTTATCACTGGTGATGGGAGCTATGGCACTGCAGTTTACGCCGCGTGAAGAAGAGCCACAAATTGTGGTGCCCATGCTCGACATTCATGTGCAGGCACCCAACATAGGTGCGCCTGAAGTGGTGCGTTTGGTTACTGAGCCACTTGAAAAGTTATTGCGACAAATTCCTGGTGTTGAGCACGTTTACTCTACGACACAAACAGGTCAAACGGTTGTGACGTTGCGTTTTCACGTTGGTGAAGACAGAGAAAACGCCATTCTCAATACCTACAGCAAGCTCTATGCACATCAAGAGCAAATGGCTCCGGTGATCAGCAATTGGCAGATCAAACCCATAGAAGTTGATGATGTGCCCATTTTAATGTTGGGTTTGTACTCACAAGACCCCCGTTTATATGGCGACTACGAACTCACGCGCTTTGCTCAAGAGCTATCAAATCATCTGCAAAAAACCTCTAATACCAGTGCCATTGAAGTGCTCGCAGGTCGCACCCGTCAAGTTCAAGTCAATTTAGACGTCAGTGCGCTGTCTGCACACCAAACTACGCCTTTAGACGTATTACGTGCGCTGCAAGTGTCGAATCAATTGCAGCAAGTTGGTCATCTGGTGAAGGGCAAGCAACAGATCCAACTTCAAGCGGGCGATGTGCTTCGCGATATAATACAAGTGGCGAGCCTGCCGGTGAATGTCGTGAACGGTCAGCAAGTATTATTAAAAGATGTCGCAACGGTCACCGATGGCCCAAGCGAGCCAAATCAATATCAGTGGTTGGCCATTGATGATACTCAGCAAGATTTGCCTCTTGTCACCATTAGCATTGCTAAGCAAAAAGGCAGTAATGCCGTCGCAGTAGCCGAACAAACGCTGGCACAAATGGCGCAGCTTAAAGATGAGTTACTGCCTGATGAAGTGGATTTTAAAGTACTGCGTAATTATGGCGAAACGGCCAACGAGAAAGTGAATGACCTCACTGCGAGCTTGGCCTTTGCGGTCTTTACAGTGGTGGTCTTTGTCGGAGTTTTTTTAGGCTGGCGCCCAGCGATTGTGGTTGGCCTCGCTGTGCCTATTTGTTATGGCATTACACTGGCGCTAGATTTTGCCTTTGGTTATACCATTAACCGTGTAACCTTGTTTGCACTGATCTTGTCGTTAGGTTTATTAGTTGATGATCCAATCACGGGCGTCGATAACATCAGTCGTTTCTTAAAGCATGGTAAGCAATCAGACTCGTCAAGCAAGCGCATTCTTGGCGCGATGAGTGAGATTAAAGTGGCGTTGTTGATGTCGACGTTAACCATTGCGGTGGCGTTTGTGCCGATGGCATTTATCACTGGCATGATGGGCCCTTACATGGCACCGATGGCGTTTAATGTGCCAGTGAGTGTGGTAGTTTCAACCGTCGTGGCCTTTTTTGTCACACCTTGGCTTGCCAAAAAGCTGCTTAAAGGCCATGAAATCGAAGAGCCAGAAATCGGTGATGGTAAGAGTCTTTATAGCAAGTTAGTGATGCCGCTATTAGACTCGAATAAGAAAGCAAAGTGGCTACTGTGGTTGGTATTGGTGCTGTTTATGCTCAGTGCCAGTTTACCGGTATTTAGGGCGGTGCCACTTAAGTTGCTGCCGTTTGATAACAAGAATGAAGTGCAAATATTGCTTGAGCTACCAGAGGGTAGTTCGCTGGAGCAAACCAGCTTGGTGGCACGACAAGTACAACAAGCCGCATGGCAGCTTAATGAAATCACAGCGGTTGCCGCTTATGTCGGTCAACCTTCGAGTATGGATTTTAATGGTATGGTACGCGGTTATTACCGACGTCATGCCCCGCATCTTGCTGACTTGCGCGTATTGCTGAATGATAAAACCGAGCGCGACCACCAATCTCATGGTGTGGTATTGCGTTTACGTCAGGCGCTGACCGGGTTCAATCAAAATGGCATCAAGGTTAAAGTAGTCGAAGTGCCACCGGGCCCGCCAGTTTTAAATACTTTAGTGGCCGAAGTCACCGCCGATCCATTTGTTGAAACACAAGTGCATCATGAGGCGGCAAACACACTTGCGAAACGTTTAGCAAAAGAACCCCATGTAGTTGAAGTCGACACCTCTATTGCAGAGCTCGCCCCTCTTGCGCGTTTTGTGACGAACAAAGAAAAAGCCGCGTTATCAGGCATTAGCACCCAAGATATTAGCCAAACCCTGCAGATAGCCAGCCAAGGTATGCCAGCAGGAGTACTATATACTCCGTACGAAGCCATACCCGTACCAGTGCAACTGCAAGTACCTTATGAAGTGCGCAATCAATGGCAGTCTTTGGCGGCCGTGCAGTTAACGGGTCAACAGGCATTAAGTAAAGTCGCCAATGATTATGGCCTAGATAGTGCGGCACGACCTTTGGTTGCACTGTCTGAACTTGGTCAGTGGCAACAACATCATGTTGAACAGCCGATTATGCGCAAAGACCTGCAAACCGTGGTGTATGTCATGGCGGAGTTAAATGGTCGTACGCCAGCAGGAGTTATCGCCGATGTGGTTGCAGATGAAAATCGCACTGAGGAAGGTTACCAACCTTGGCAAACGCGCACTTTCTTAAACTCAGGCGGCACACAAGGGTGGCAAATGCCAAAAGGCACGAGTTATAGATTTGGCGGCGAAGATGAGTGGCGCATTACCGTCGATGTGTTTAGAGATATGGGCATTGCCTATGCTTTTGCCCTCACAGCGATATTTATCATATTGCGTATGAAAACAGGATCGAACCGCTTAGCGCTGATCATTATGTCGGCCATTCCGTTGACCATGATTGGCATTATGCCGGGCTTTTGGGCGCTGAATCAGTTTGGCGAACGCATGATAGCGGGTGCGCCAGAACCCATTTTATTCACCGCCACGGCCATGATCGGCATGATAGCGCTGGCAGGTATCGTCATTCGTAATTCACTTATTTTAGTTGAGTTTATCAATCAGGCTCGAGCAGAAGGCATGGCATTGAAAGCAGCCTTGGTACTCGCAGGTGAAGTGCGTATGCGCCCAGTGCTACTCACTGCAGGCACGACTTTATTGGGTAATGCGGTGATAATCCTCGACCCCGTATTTAGCGGGCTGGCCTTGGCCATTATGTTTGGCATTATCGCTTCAACGATTTTCTCGTTGTTAGTGGTACCAGTGGTGTATTTCTTAGTTTTCAAATCAACCGAGCAACAGGGGCAGCAAGATGCAACAAGTAACTAAAATTGCAGGGATCAGTGCGGCGATGGGCGTGTTAGCGATTGCCATTGCGGCCATGGCTGGGGTGTTTAACGAAAAAATGCCAGCGGGCACAAAAGCCCTTGCTGAAGAATATAATGGTCAAACTCATACCGTGAGTTTGCAAGCGGTAAAAAGCGCTGAAGTCGTCAGCGGCAGCGTCGATGCCAAGTTTAATACGCGCGTGTCGAGTCGTGTGCTGGCGCAGTTAAAAACCTTACATGTACGTGCGGGCGATACTGTATCAGCGAGGCAGTTAATCGCAACCCTTGAAGATGCTGACTTAAAAACACAAGTTCAGCAAGTTAAGGCTCAGCAAAGCGCCAATGACGCCCAGCTTGCACAAGCTAAAAAGCAATTAGAACGTGTGGTTGCACTAAAAGCCCAAGGGCTTGTGGCACAAAATCAGGTTGATGAATGGCAAACCAAAGTGAATGAACTAGAAGCGCAGTCGGCGGCTTTGGTTCAGCAGTTTGAAGGCACACAAGTTGCCTTGGGATACACCAAAATTCATGCGCCAATTGATGGCAAAGTGGTAGAGCGCTTACAAGAGCCTGGCACTATGCTGAGCCCTGGTATGGCGATTGTGTCTTTATATAACCCGACTAAGTTACAAGTTCATACGCCGGTGCGTGAACAACAAGCTGCTTTTTTACGAGTCGGCGATAAATTAAAAGTGTTTGTACCTGCCGTTGGCTTAACCGAGTATGCGCAAATTAGCGAAATTGTACCGGTTGCTGATAAACAAGCGCGCCGTTTTGCCATCAAACTTGATATTGGTTTTGCCAAAGAAGTCAAACCGGGCATGTATGCGCAAGTCTTTTTGCCGGGTGAAGAGCAAGTCACCATTGTGATCCCGCGTAAACTGGTGAAACGCTATGGGCAATTGACTATGGTTGAAGTGGTTGAGCAAGGACAATTGCAAAAGCGCTATGTTCGGTTAGGTAAAGCCGTAAATAACAGTGACGTGCAAGTGCTGGCTGGGTTAGAAGCTGGCGAGAAAATCGCATTGAAGCCTGCGATATAATTGACGGAACGGTTACATAAGAAAAAGGCCACATATTTTAATGTGGCCTTTTTCTTAGAGCGCGTTCTTTATAAAAACGTCGTAATCTCTTCGATTGGTTTCTTCACTAAAGCGTGCTCTGGCACAGTCGCATCTTCACTTGGGTAACCTGCAATCAGCAACATATAAGGGCGTTCATTATCGCGGTCACGGCCACAAATATCGGTTAAGAAGCTCATCGGTTTTGGCGTGTGTGTCAGTGTTGCTAAGCCCGCATTATGTAATGCTTGAATTAAGAACCCAGTCGCTAAACCCACAGACTCATGCACGTAGTAGTTGGTGTTCTTATCTTCAGTGTGAATACCGCCTTTTTTTTGACTGAACACGGCAATTAACCAAGGTGCATGCTCAAGATACGGTTTTTGTGCATCTGTGCCTAATGGCTTTAGGGCATCTAGCCATTCTTCACCTGCTCGACCTTCATAAAAAGAGCGTTCTAGGTCTTCTGCGGCTTGTCGAATTTGCTTTTTTACATCAGCTGAGTGAATCGCAACAAAATGCCAAGGTTGGTGATTGGCACCACTGGGCGCTGTGCCTGCGGTTTTAATACAGGCTTCGATGATTTCTTTTGGCACGGGACGGTCGCTAAAACTGCGAATAGTGTGGCGACGCTTACAGTTATCTAAAAAGCTTTCAGCGCGGCTCAGCATTTCGTCTTGTGGGTATTCAATAAAGTCGCTTAACGGTCGATTTGCATGGTCTTGCATGTCTCATCCTTAGGGTAATTTTTATATTTTTTGTAGCTCAGATGATTTAGTGTTTCAGTGTTTACAAACTATTGCAATTGTTAGCGGGGTATTAATTGTACCTGTAATGTAAAGCTGCTATAACATCGTTGCTTATTTGTTCAATAAAAGGGAATGTAAATGCTTAAAATAACTGGGCTTTCAAAAACATATGACAATGGCGTTCACGCGTTACGCGGGGTGAATTTAGATATTCCAAAAGGTATGTATGGATTACTGGGGCCAAATGGCGCAGGTAAGTCTTCACTTATGCGTACAATTGCAACATTACAATCCGCTGACTCGGGTAGTGTTGAGTTTGATGGGATTAACGTACTCGAACAGCCAAAGGCGTTGCGTGAGCGGTTAGGGTACTTACCGCAAGACTTCGGTGTGTATCCACGCGTCAGTGCCTATGACTTACTTGATCATATGGCAGTGCTGAAAGGCTTAAATAATAAAGTAGAGCGTAAAGAAGCGGTTGAAGGCTTGCTGGCCCAAACCAATTTATATGACCATCGTAAAAATGCTGTAAGTGGCTTCTCTGGTGGTATGCGCCAGCGTTTCGGGATTGCGCAAGCTTTACTTGGCGACCCTGACTTACTGATTGTCGACGAACCAACCGCGGGTCTTGATCCAGAAGAGCGTAACCGATTCCACAATTTATTAGTGGGCTTAGGTGAAAGTAAGGTTATTATCTTATCAACGCACATAGTAGAAGATGTGTCTGAGCTTTGTCCAAATATGGCGGTATTGGCAAGTGGTCAAATCTTACTTGAAGGCAACCCGATTGATTTAACCGAGCAGCTACAAGGTAAGATCTGGCGTAAGTCGGTGAGCTTAGCTGAAGCAAAAGAGTTAGAAGCAGTCTTACCGGTTATTTCTAAACGCTTATTTGCGGGTAATACTTTGCTGAATGTATTTGCTGATGAAGCACCAGAAGGCTTCAATGCTGTACCTGCAGATTTAGAAGATGTGTATTTCTCGACATTGCATCAACACCGCACTAGCCAAGCTGCATAAGGAGTCGGTTAATGCTATTTAAAATGATGCAATCTGAGCTGCGATTCTTTATTCGTCAGCCCTCGTTTTATGTCACTTCACTTATCTTATTTTTACTGACCTTTTTGGCGTCGGTGTCTGACACCGTACAAATTGGTGGTGCAGGTAATGTGAACGTGAACTCGCCATTTGCCATTATGCAAGTGGTTGGTTCCATGTCGGTATTCGGCATTTTCTTAGTGGTTAACTTTGTTGGTAGTGCAGCAATTCGTGACGAAATAAGCAAGTTTAGCGAGCTTGCGCTTAGTAAACCATTAGACATAGTACAGTACCGACTAGGGCGCTTTTTGGGTGCTTACATTGTTACTATGATCGTTTTTTCTATGTGCCTTTTCGGTATTTGGATAGGTTCTGGTTTTGGCGGTTTAATGCAATGGCTTGACCCTGAGATGATTGGCCCAAATAAGCTCTCTTATTATCTAACGCCGTATCTCTATCTTGCAGCGCCGACTTTATTCTGCATTTCTAGTCTATTCGTCGTGGTTGCGAAAAAATTCAGAAGTATGCCTGCCATGTACTTAGTTGCAGTGGCCCTTCTGATTGGTTATTTAGTCTCTCGTAATCTATTTTCTGATATTGAATACCGCACACTTTCTACATACATAGATATGTTTGCGTTGTCGGCAGCAAATGCACAAACCGAGTACTGGACGATTGCTGAACGTAATGTCTCAATACTCACTTTAACCGGTGATCTACTATATAACCGTATCCTTTGGTGTGTGTTGGCGGTTGCTGGCTTACTGACTTTGGTATTAGATAAAACACATTATCTCCCGCAAAAACAAAAAACCAAAAGCAAGGCGAAAGGTGGTGCGAAAAACGGTCAAGCGCAAGCGCTGTTAAATCGTATCGATTTTAAAGCCAATGCCAGCAGTGCTTGGGCACATTTTACAATGCGTACTCGCTTTGAAGTGAAGCAAGTTATTTTTAGCTATTCATTCTTAGTTTTGGTTATTTTAAGTCTTGGTATGTTAATTACTGGTCTTGTCAGTTCAATTGGTGGGTACGGCACAGATGTGTGGCCTGTGACTTTTAGAATGGTCGAACTGGTTCAAGGTAGTTTTTCAATATTGTTGATCATCGTCTTGGTCTATTACTGTGCTGAATTAGTCTGGCATGACCGCGAAGCGCGAATGAGTGAAATAGTTGACTCTTATCCAGTTGCTAACTGGGTGTTTTGGGGCTCTAAATATTGTGCTTTAGTACTTGTTATTACGCTATTGTGCGTATTTGGTTCGTTGATCACCATGAGTTATCAGCTTATTTCAGGCATAGAGTATATTGAAATTTCACAGTACGCGATACGCCTTGGCTATTTATTTGCATTTGGATTTTTTATATCAGGAACATTGGCATTTTTATTCCAGGTGGTTAGCCCGAGTAAATACATGGGCATGGGATTATTTATGCTTTACTTCATTGCCTCTCAAGTCATGTCGAGTTATGGTTTCGAGCATAATTTGTGGCAAATCGGTGGCACACCAAGCACGCCATATTCAGATATTAACGGTTATGGTCATTTCTTAAGTGCAGCACATTGGTATAGTGTGTATTGGTTTGGTTTTGCCATGATCTTGGCTGCATTTAGTTATGCTCTTTGGCCGCGTGGCGCAGGACAAACTTTTAAGGCGCGTTTAAGTCTGGTGAATTATCAGCTAGGTCATGCAGGTAAAGCTGTGATTGTTGCAGGTGCAGCATTGTTTGTAGGAAGTGGTAGTTATATTTACTACAACACTCAAGTTATCAATCAGTTTATTACGCAAGATGATAGAGAAGACCTTTCTGAGCAGTACGAACGTGAGTTTGTGCAATTCAGAGATGCGCCATTACCAACCCCACTTGATGTGAAGCTTGATGCAGAGATTTTCCCTAAAGCACGTCGTATTGAAGCAACGGTTGTTTTAGAAGTTGAAAACAAGAGCAAAGAGATTATAGAGCGATTCCTGGTGAATAAGCCTGCACATACGCTTGAGTGGTCGGTTGAAATGTCTGGTGCAACACTTGGCGAACTAGACACAGATTATTCGCATGCTTGGATGAATTTATCTGAGCCTATGTTGCCGGGTGAACGCCGTACTTTAACTATGTTCGTGGCGCGTCAAACTCTGGGGTTTGTTGATAGAGGCAGTGATACCACTTTGGTTCACAATGGCACCTTCATTAACAATAGTGAGCTATTCCCAACCTTTGGTTATAGTGAAAGTAAGCAGATCTTTGATAAAAATGAGCGCCGTAAACGTGGTCTTGAGCCGCTAAAACTTGGTAACAAAATCGAAGAGACACAGTACCATAATCAACCACTATTTGCTGATAACTTTATCACCTTTGCAGCCCGCGTTACGACCGATGAGTCGCAAGTGGCTATGGTGCCAGGTTACCTGCAGTCGAAAGAAACCAAAAATGGCCGTACAACTTATGTTTACGAGATGGATGCGCCTATGCTGCACTTTTACACCATGCTGTCGATGGAGTTAGAGGTGAAACGTGAAGAGTACAAAGGTATAGCGCTTGAGGTTTACTATCATAAAGCTCATGCGTGGAATGTGGATACCATGCTTGAATCAACAAAAGATTCAATCGACTACTTCTCAAGAGAGTTTGGCCCTTATCAGCATAAGCAAATGCGGATCATTGAGTTCCCTCGTTACCGTTCGTTCGCGCAGAGCTTTGCCAATACTGTACCTTACTCAGAGGAAATGGGCTTCTTAACCGATACCCGTAACCCTGAGAATATTAATTTTCCTTACTACGTCACAGCCCATGAACTTGCACACCAATGGTGGGCGCATCAGGTGATCGGTGCAAATGTAGAAGGCTCCAATATTTTGTCTGAAATGTTGTCACAGTATGCGGCCATTATGGTGATGAAAGAGAAGTATGGCGAGCATAACCTACGTAAGTTCTTAAAGTATGAGTTAGATATATATCTGCGTGGTCGTACGGAAGAAGTCCATGAAGAGCGCTCGCTTGCTAGAACAGTGGGGCAGCAGCATATTCATTACAACAAGGGATCTGTTGTGATGCTGGCTTTACATGACCTACTGGGTGAAGTACGCCTAAACAAAGCTTTGCGTAACTTCATTGATGACTACCGCTTTAGGACCGATGTTTACCCAACCACGCTTGATTTTATTGCATATTTAAAGGCAGATACAACGGCGCAAGAGCAAGCCTTCATCGAAGACCAATTTAACTCAATTACATTATACGAGTTAAGGTTGGCTGACGTTGAAATAGAAGAGGCTACGTCTGAAGGTGAACTTCATACTATTACGCTTACCGTAAAAGCGGCAAAAAAGCATGCAGATGGTGAAGGTAACGAAGTAGAGGTACCACTTGAGCAAATGGTAGATATTGCCTTGTTCAAAGCCGATCCAGATGACATCAATGAAGGCGAGAATGTGATGTATCTACAAAAGCACAGTATTACGACGGGTGATAATGTGATCAAACTGAAAGTAAAAGACTTACCTAAGTTTGCGGGTATTGACCCATTTGTAAAACTGATCGACAAAGAAGCAGCCGATAATATTAAGTCGCTGTAATTTGTATGAGCTAACTCATTTATAGCTCAAGTAAATCATTAAAGGCCTCTATCGTAGAGGCCTTTTGTTTTTCAAAATATAAATTTGGTGAATGCTTAAGGTTTAATAAATAAACCTTGAGCATAGTTGGTTTGTGTTAATCTCCCCGCGTAGATAAAAGGTATAAAATAAGGAACGCGTATGTATCAACATCAATGGCACACAGGCGAGGCAATTAATTTACCGACGGGTAAAATTGTCTGTATTGGTCGCAACTATGCGGCGCATGCCCAAGAGTTGAATAATCCGATTCCGAGTCGCCCTATTTTATTTATTAAACCCAGTACCTGTTTGCAACCTTTCAAAGAGATTACGCTTGCTAAACGCTTAGGTGAGCACCATTACGAAGCCGAATTGGCCTTGTTAATTGGCGAAAAGATTTCATACGGCGATGAAGATGTGCTAACAAAAATTGCCGGAGTAGGGCTTGCCCTCGACTTAACCTTACGTGACGTGCAGAGCGAGCTTAAAAGCAAAGGTCATCCTTGGGAGCGCGCCAAAGCTTATGATGGCAGTTGTCCTGTTACACCATTTTACCGGTTGAAATCATCGGATGAGCTTGCGAGCAGTGAGTACAAATACTGGCAAAACGGTGAGCTAAAACAGCATGGCAAAACTGAACTTATGCTATTTAACATCGAACGTTTACTCACAGAGATCAGCGAAAGCTTTACTCTGATGCCGGGCGACATTGTGTTAACAGGGACACCAGAAGGAGTAGGGGTGTTAAATCATGATGATGAGCTGCAATTGCAGTATCAGCTTTATACGCCAATGTACGCGAAAGTCAGCATTAAATAGCTTGAACTTTAACGACTATTTTGTGAGAGAGATTACTCCCTCTCACAGTGTTACTTTGTTTTTTGATAGCGCAAAATTGTGCTATTACCAAGCGAGATTAAATGCTTGGTGGTGTATTAATCATGCTTAACTTACTTGCATCTTTTGTTTCAATAAAAAGCGCTTTGTAAGTGGTTGTGCCTGCGTCATCTGTGGTTTTATTTTCGAAGCTATAATTGACGTCAAATTCATAAAAAGTGTTCAGTGCACCATTAGAGCCTTCATTTGAAAATTTAATATCTACAAGACATACCCGGCCTGCACATTCAAATTTCTCTTCGATAATATTTAGATCGCTTAACTTGTTTTGAATATAGTCGGCAATCTTATTTTTTCTTTGTTGTGCTAACTCGGAATATTCAACCAACTTCATATCGGCAATAACCTCATCAGTCGGTGTCTTGAATACTTCTTCAAGACTCGATTGATATAAACTTTCATTTTCACGGTCTATCGACAGAAACTGTTGGTTAAAGAGCTCAACCGATTTGACTTTTGTTTCGTGCTCAAGGTGTCCTTGTGAATCTATTGCTGAATTTTGGCCAGTAGCGACTTGATATGTCTCATTCGTTGCATTTTTTATAGCATCTGAAGGCGTGTGTAGTTTTGAGGTAGTTGAGCTAAAACGTTGGTTTTCTTGAGTGGTTGTTTGCTTTTCATTCTCGTAAGCACTGTCATTGCTTGAATTGAAAAACACCGCCAACACCACCGATGTTATGGCGACGCTAGCAGTTGTAATAAGTATTTTTTTATTCATGAAATATCCTTTTTGTGGTGCTTTTAATAAAAGCAGCTATTACTACATATTCTTAACTCTCCATAACATTCAATTGGCACTGTAGTTGCCCACTAGAGCAGCTCATTGTAACTTTTCCATCTTTTACTGTAACAGTCATTTTACCTGATGGGCATGTACATGAATAAGCAGAAGAGTTTGCAGTAAAGCTTAAAGTGATAATGAAACAGTAGAGAGTAGAAAGCGTTTAAGGGTCATTTTAAAGATTCCTTTTAAAATTAATTGTTGGTGTATGTTACTTTTTTGTGGGGGGGGTGTAAATATGTTGGTGCTTTTTTTGGGTGTGACTTGATTAACAAAACTGAAGAGACAGTTTCCTGTCTCTTATTAATTGAATCTATAAAGAAAAATCCATCGCATAGCTGACGTATGCTTTCATATCGTCATCGGCGTCTAAATCAGTTTTGATCACGCCAAAAGTAAAGCCATCTTTGCTTAGGCTAAAACCATAATCCATATAGGTATCTTCTGAATACCACTCGTTCACAGTATCACCGCTTGAGCGACCTAAATGTAAGCCAAGTTCAGTGTCATTGAATACGCTAAATGCGGCGTTCAGCTCAATATACAGCATGTCTTCTTCTGCAGTTGAACCGCTTTGAGCATTACTTAAATAGCTGATTTTTGCACTTAATACGTTATAGCTGACTTCGCCATAAAGTTCGCCAAAGTCGATGCTACCCTCGGCATCTGGGTAAGCGTAATAGACATAACCCACATCGTAGCCAATATCACCTGCCGAGCCACTGAAACCCGCGTAAAAATCCATTTCATAACTTTCTTTACCACCAAAGTCGATGTTTGATACCCAAGTACCAGCGTAAAAACCAGAGTCGTTACCATAATCAATACCACCCGATACGGCTGCACCATCAGCGGTTTGTGTTATACCACGCCAGAAGTAATTTGAGCTTGCGGCAATATTTGCGGTGACTTCAGCATAACTTGCGCTGGAAGTTGCGAGTAATAGTGAGCCAAGTAAGAGAGAGGTTGTCTTTTTCATCTTCATTCCTATGTGCGCTAAATTTTCCTAATCTTAAAAGCAATGCGTGCACCACTTTTCGTATGTCTATATTAATATAGTTTACTTTCTGATTATTAATGTTTTTTTATAAATGATAGTTTTAAGTTAGAAAATTTATGTGCGAGGTTGGTGCAAAAAGAATAAAGATTTGCACGATATTTGCGCATATCGTGCAATGGGGAATATTTATTTCTTCATATTTAATCCTGTATATCTTCAGGTTAGCCAAAGATTGTGCGCATTAAGCCGATGGTTTCGTCAACACTGCGGCCCTTTTCAACTTCAGCGATGATTGAGTCACGCTTATCGCGAATATGATCAGGAATGCTCTCATCAGCAAGTGCACGGTCAACCAATACCTCCGCAGACTCTTTACCGCGACGAACGGTTTTAGTGCTACCGCTGCGGCTACTACGTACAGGCTTATTTAATAGCTTAATATAGTTAGAGTTATCAGGCGTATCTTTGTCAGCATAATAGAAGAAGCAAGGTAATAGTGCTTTAATGCTGGCCAGCTGCTCTTCTAATTCACCGTTTTCAGTTGTCATTGCAAACCAAGGCATAGTGCGAATGCTGAAAACAACATCTGACCAATAGCGTTCGAAATCACGATTATTTAAACGGCTAATACCCAATGCTTGGCAAAGCGCATCTAATCGGTTGTTGCTGATAGGTGTGAATACATCAGGACGACGCATTGCTAATAGGCGCGAAGCCGGAGCAAGGGTTGGTTTTTCATCTGTGCCCGCAAATGCACTCAAGTAACCAATCATGAAAGCTTGGTAGTCTTGCTCGCTTACGTCACCTTCAGCAGGAATGTTCGCAAGAGCGTCATCAAATGCGCCAGGTAAGTCTGCTAATAGCTGGTGGAATCCCTTTGCACTCTTCGTTGAAGCAAACCACTCAACATCGAAGTTGTAAACGCTGGTATCTAAGCTTGCAGCATGCTTACCAGTAAACGCCAAACGGTCTTCTGCGATCATCTCTTTTAATGGCGTACTGCGCATCGGTGCTAAGTAGCTGGTTAGCTTTAACTGTTCTTCGAGAGCCAAGACGTCTTTATGTTGCTCGATAAAGCCACAGATCACAGGCCAAGGCGCAATTCGTAGCGTTTTAAGCTGTAAAAAGCTGATGGCAGAAATTAACAAGTCTTGTAGTTTTTTAACCGTCGGAAGCTGGTGGTCGTCGAGTAAATCGAAGTTGATCCGGTTTTTTGCCACATCTAATAACTCATAGCACCAACCCAAGAAGTCTTCTGGATGGTTTTCTACTTTGACTGCCATCAGATTTAAACTTATCTCGGTAGATTGCTTAAGAATGTTTTGGTAAATCTGACTTTCTTGTTCACCCAATGCCATTTTTGACGGGGAAATGAGCAGCTTTTTCATAGGGGTTGGTGTCTCCACGGGTTAAGTTATTACGGGTTAATTAGCTAACCAAATAAGTGTAGCAGTACTAGCGCTATACAAATGAGGGCGTGGATCATACCTAAGTGAGACGTGGATGCAATCGGTGAAACGCTAATTTATTGCAACAGGCAAGAAAACTCAGCATCTGCATGGGCTTGTATGCTGAGTTTCTTAGAGCAGATTAAAAGGCCAATACCAGTGCTGCGCCAAGTATTGAGCCTATCGCTGGTAACACAATAGCAAGGTGTGTTTCTATTTCATATTGTGTGTGCTTGGGCAAGGTAGCCCAGCATGCGGTCAATTTTGTTATCATATTAAGTGTCCCTTTTTAATGTTAATCACTTGTCTCTAATTCAAAGAGTGACTCAAGAGGCTGCTCAAAATGGCGAGCAATCTTTAATGCAATCACTACCGAGGGGGTAAAGCGGCCAGTTTCTATGGTGCTAATGGTCTTGCGAGAAACACTAATTAAATCGGCTAACTCTTGTTGAGATAAATTGTTGATCTTTCTTAATTCAGCAACCTTAACTTGCATAGTGGTTAGTCTCTATTGTGCCAAATTATCGAAGCGCCATAACTTAAGCTGGTAGTGGCTAAGTACACGAGTGATACAGTTTCATGAGTAAATGGAATAGTTATGACACTTCCAATCATCCAAACTGCAACAATGACAAAGACCGTGCAATAAAGGGCATGGCGGCAAGCGGTATTGTTTACTTGTTTTATAAATTCGTCTTGATAGCCGTCAGTATATTTTTTTGAATTAAAGAACGCTTTAATTTTGTAGAAAACAGCTATGCCAAGAAATAGCATCACAAAGCCTGTATTGAAGAATTGTTGATTTGCACTATCGCTGAATACATCATTGATCACCATGAATATTAACACCGTGCCAAGTACCAACCAAAACCAACCACTTAATGTAATGTGCTTCTCTTCATTTTTAACTTCTAGGTTTGTCATTCCATGTTTTCCTTCGTAATGTAACCTATGGGTGTCAATGTAACCTGTAGGTATCATAAGATCAATGATTTTTTGTAACCTCTAGGTATCATGTCAATTTCATTGGCTTTGTGTGCAGATTTTTTTCGTTTGAGCCGTTATGATTGTTAGCATCAATTGCAAATGTAAGGAAAAGCAATGAATCGCTTTGTAAAAGTTATCGGTGGTGTGGTTGTTGTGGCCGTTGGTGCTGTGGTTGCGGCGCCATTTTTGATCCCAACCGACACCATTATTAAGCAGGTTTCAGAACAAGTCGAAAATACCACTGGTCGTAAACTCACCATTGCCGGCGAAAGCCAGCTAACGGTGTTTCCAAGCCTAAGCATTGAACTGAACGACGTTGCTTTTGCCAATATTGCCTCGGGTAGTGCTGAAAATATGGTAAGTATGGAACAGCTTGCCGTGCATATTCCTTGGTTATCGTTATTAAGTGGTGAAGCCAAGTTAGAGCGTTTTGTGATCCGCAATCCCAACATCTTGCTAGAAACAGACAAACAAGGCAAAGCGAACTGGCAAATCATGCCAACAACTGCCGCTGCGCCAACTGCTCAAACGAATGAAGCTGCCGCAGGCCCCGTAAAACTATCCCAAGGGTTTGATATTAGTTTAGGCGAGGTGGCGATTTATGGCGGTCAACTGACTTATCTTGATGGTGTGACTGGCGTAAAACAGCAGGTTAGCGACTTTGAATTAATCGTAGCGCTGCCTTCTTTATTCAAGCCGCTCGATGTGAAAGGGGGGTTAACCTACCAACAACAGCGTTTTGAGTTAAACACCCAAGTCGACACACCAGCAAAAGCCATTGAAGGGCAAACCTTTAATGTGACACAAACTTTGGCGTCAGCGTTATTAGATCTTGAATTTAATGGGGCCATTGCTCAGCAAGGCAAAGACATTAAAGGTAGCTTGAAACTGGCAGGCGACTCAGTAAAAGCCATTACCCAGTGGCAGGGCATCGACCTAAAAGCCAAAGATAACGCCTTTAACCAGTTTAGTGTCAGTGGTGAGATGCACCTAGCTGGAGAGACTTTTAAGCTGAGTTCATTCGAAGCCAAACTAGATGCGCTGGCAATTAAAGGGCAAAGCAAAATTGATTTAGGTACGCGTTTAAATGTCATGGCCGACATTGATCTTGGCATGTTAGACCTCAACCCATACCTACCTGAAAGCCCTGAAAAGTCAGCCGAATCTGCAAAGCCTGCAGAGCCAGGCGAGCCACAGCCAATTGTATGGGACGACACTCCGATTGATTTATCGGGTCTTAATGCTTTAGACGCCGACATTAAAGTGCGCTCAACGGGCCTAATTGCCAAAGAGATCAAACTAGGTGAAAACCAATTCTCAGTCAATCTAAAAGACGGAAAAGCACGTTTAGGCCTAGATAAATTCAACGCTTACGAAGGTAAGGGGCAAGGTAAAGTGGTGGTGAATGCCAAGCGTGTGCCTTATCAGATCAATACCGATTTCAGTTTAACCGACATCAATGCCGAACCATTACTGACTGACGCGGTCGGCTTTGACAAGGTACTAGGTAAAGGCGGCATCAGCTGGGCGCTGAAAACACAAGGTCAAAGTCAGAAACAGTTTGTATCGGCCTTAGCAGGTAACTTGGCTTTTAGCTTTGTAGATGGTGGCATAAAAGGGGCCAATATCGCAGAGATGATGCGTAAAGGCAGCGAAATGCTCAAGGGTGACTTCTCATCATTAAAAGAAGGCTTAAACGCCGACTTCGATCCAAATCAGAAAACCGACTTCTCGGCACTGACTGGAACCTTCACCTTTAAACATGGTGTTGGCACCAATACCGACCTTAACCTTGCCAGCCCACTGTTACGTATTACGGGCAGCGGTGAAGTCGATTTACCTAAAACCTATGTGAATTACCGCCTAGTGACTGGTTTGGTTGACACCATTGAAGGCCAAGCAAGCCGTGATGACAGCACCGGCTTTAAAGTACCGCTGCGTATCAAGGGCCCATTCCATAAGATCGATTACAAACTCGACCTTGGCAGTGCAGCAAAAGACAAAGCCAAAGAAGAAGCGAAAGAAAAAGTAAAAGATAAGTTAAAAGACAAATTAAAAGGCTTATTTGGCTAAATGCGACTCAAAATAAAAAGCCTGTGATTAATTCACAAGCTTTTTATTGTTTGCTGTATATAAATTAAACTATTGAACGCTTTTACTTTTTTACACTTGAAAAAATAACTGCTTGTCACAATATCATAAATGCAATTAAGGAAACTTGGTGGAATAGCGCAATTAATTAAAAATTGAACTATCCATACTTCATGTTTATTGCTACAATTGCCCGCCCTTGAAAGACGAACTCCACGTTTTTTGAGTGATTAATAACCTAACTGCTTCATATTCATACGAATTTGAAGCGAAGTTTAACTACACCGGAGCATCAAAAATGATCCAAATGCAAACTCAGCTGGACGTTGCTGATAACAGCGGCGCTCGCAAAGTGCAGTGTATTAAAGTCCTTGGTGGTTCGCACCGTCGCTACGCGGCAGTTGGTGACATCATTAAAGTTTCTGTTAAAGAAGCAATTCCTCGCGGTAAAGTGAAGAAAGGTGATGTTAAAAACGCAGTAGTTGTGCGTACTAAAAAAGGCGTTCGTCGTCCAGACGGCTCTTTAATCCGTTTCGATAGCAATGCGGCTGTTATCTTAAATGATAGCTTACAGCCAATTGGTACTCGTATCTTCGGCCCTGTGACTCGTGAACTACGTAACGATAAGTTCATGAAGATCGTTTCACTAGCACCAGAAGTACTATAAGGAGTCGATCATGGCAGCAAAAATCCGTCGTGATGACGAAGTAATCGTACTAGCCGGTAAAGACAAAGGTAAGCGCGGTAAAGTGCTTTCAGTTGTTACTGAAACTGGTCGTGTTTTCGTTGAAGGTGTAAACCTAATCAAGAAACACCAAAAACCAGTTCCTCAGCTTCAGCAAGCTGGCGGTATCATTGAAAAAGAAGCATCAATTGACGCTTCTAACGTAGCGATCTTCAATGCCGAAACTGGTAAGGCTGATCGTGTAGGTTTTAGATTTGAAGACGGCAAAAAAGTTCGTTTCTTTAAGTCTAACGGAAAAGCTATTTAATTAGTTGGAGTAGACGATGGCGAAACTGCATGAAGTTTACAAAGACAAAGTAGTAAAAGAACTTTTTGAAAAGTTCGGTTACAGCTCTGTCATGCAAGTCCCTCAGATCGAAAAGATCACACTTAATATGGGTGTGGGCGAAGCCCTAGCTGACAAGAAGATCCTTGAGAACGCTGTACGCGACCTTGAGTCAATCTCTGGTCAGAAGCCTCTAGTGACTAAAGCTCGTAAATCAGTTGCTGGCTTTAAGATCCGTGAAGGTTACCCAATCGGCTGTAAAGTAACCCTACGCGGCGAGCGTATGTGGGATTTCCTAGAGCGTTTAGTCTCTATCGCGATGCCACGTATTCGTGACTTCCGCGGTGTTAGCGCAAAGTCTTTTGACGGTCGCGGTAACTACTCTATGGGCGTACGTGAGCAAATCATCTTCCCAGAAATTGATTATGATAAAGTAGACCGCGTTCGCGGTATGGATATCACGATCACTACTTCTGCGAAAACAGATGATGAAGGCCGTGCGTTATTAGAAGCGTTCAACTTCCCATTCAAAAAGTAAGGGTAGGGTTATGGCAAAGAATTCAATGAAAGCGCGCGAAGCAAAGCGCACTAAATTAGTTGCACAGTTCGCTGAAAAGCGCGCTGCACTAAAAGCAATCATCAGCGATGTTAACGCATCTGAAGATGATCGTTGGGACGCGGTATTAAAGCTTCAGTCTTTACCGCGTGATTCAAGCCCTGCACGTCAACGTAATCGTTGTAACATCACGGGCCGCCCACATGGTTTCCTTCGCAAGTTCGGCATGAGCCGTATCAAAGTTCGCGAAGCTGCTATGCGCGGTGAAATTCCTGGCCTTAAAAAGGCTTCTTGGTAATAGAATCACGGGAGTAAGACATGAGCTTGCAAGATCCTATTGCGGATTTATTCACACGTATCCGTAACGGTCAGTCTGCGAAGAAGGTATCAGTTTCAATGCCAACTTCAAAGCTGAAAGTAGCAGTTGCTAAAGTACTAAAAGAAGAAGGTTACATCACTGACTTCGCAGTAGCTGGCGACGCAAAACCAGAATTGACTATCGAACTTAAGTATTTCGAAGGCAAAGCTGTAATCGAAAATATCCAGCGTGTTAGCCGCCCTGGTCTACGTATCTATAAGAGACGTGACGACTTACCAAAGGTAATGGGTGGTTTAGGTATCGCTATCGTATCAACTTCTAAAGGCTTAATGACTGACCGTGCTGCACGTAGTGCTGGTATTGGCGGTGAGATCATTGGCTTTGTAGCTTAATCGGAGGGGAACTATGTCTCGTATAGCGAAGGCTCCTATTGCAGTTCCTGCCGGTGTTGAGGTTACACTAGCTGGCCAGGAAATCAAAGTTAAAGGCAAAAACGGCGAATTAACTCGTGTAGTTAACGATGCTGTTGAAGTTGCTTTAAACGACAACGTTATCACTACTACTCCACGTGACGTAGCAAATGCTTGGGCTCAAGCTGGTACTGCGCGTGCACTGATCAATAACATGATCCAAGGTGTTAACGAAGGTTTCGAGAAAAAGCTTCAACTAGTTGGTGTTGGTTACCGTGCTGCAGTTAAGGGTAAGGTATTAGACTTAACGCTTGGCTTCTCACACCCAGTGAACTTCGAGATCCCTGCGGGCATCACAATCGAAGCTCCAAGCCAAACTGAACTAGTAGTTAAAGGCGCTGACAAACAATTAGTTGGTCAAACTGCTGCTAACATCCGCGCATACCGTGAGCCAGAGCCTTATAAAGGTAAAGGTGTACGTTACGCTGATGAGCACGTGCGTCGTAAAGAAGCTAAGAAGAAGTAAGGTAAGACGATGGATAAGAAAACAGCTCGTCTACGTCGTGCTAAGCGCACCCGTAGAAATTTTATTGAACAAGGCACAACGCGTCTTGTTATCCACCGCACGCCACGTCACATCTACGCTCAGCTAGTAAACGCTGAAGGTACTGTGCTGGCTGCTGCTTCTACTGTTGAGAAAGCAATTGCAGAAGCCCTAACAGGCACTAGCAACATCGCTGCAGCACAAGCTGTAGGTAAAGCAATTGCTGAGCGCGCTGCAGACAAAGGCATCGAAAAACTTGCTTTTGACCGTAGTGGCTTTAAATATCACGGCCGTGTGAAGGCGCTTGCTGATGCAGCGCGTGAAGCTGGCTTGCAATTCTAGGAGTAGACAATGGCTAACGTAGAAGCAAAAGCACAACAGCCAGAATTAGCTGAAAAGCTAATCGCGGTAAACCGTGTGTCTAAGGTAGTTAAAGGTGGTCGTATCTTTAGCTTCACTGCACTAACTGTAGTTGGTGATGGCGCAGGTAAAGTAGGTTTTGGTTACGGTAAAGCACGTGAAGTTCCAGCTGCGATTCAAAAAGCAATGGAAAAAGCACGTCGTAACATGATCACTGTTGACCTAAATGGCAACACGCTACAGCACCCAATTAAGGGTCGCCACGCGGGTTCTAAAGTATACATGCAGCCAGCATCTGAAGGTACAGGTATCATCGCAGGTGGTGCGATGCGTGCAGTACTAGAAGTAACTGGTGTACAGAACGTACTTTCTAAAGCATACGGTTCAACTAACCCAATCAACATCGTTCGCGCTACAGTAGCTGCTCTTGAGAACATGAACTCTCCAGAGAAGATCGCTGCTAAGCGTGGTCTAACTGTTGACCAAATTCAGGGGTAATTAACCATGGCAAATACTGTAAAAGTAACTCAAGTAAAGAGCTCTATCGGTCGCTTACCGAAGCATAAAGCAACTTTACGTGGCCTTGGTTTACGTCGTATCAACCACACTGTTGAATTAGAAGATACAGCATGTGTTCGTGGTATGATCAACCAAGTTTCTTACATGGTTAAGGTAGAGGGCTAATTCGATGCGTTTGAATACTCTTTCTCCTGCTGCAGGTTCTAAGTCTGCTGGTAAACGTGTTGGTCGTGGTATCGGTTCTGGCCTAGGTAAAACTGGCGGCCGTGGTCACAAAGGTCAAAAATCACGTTCTGGCGGTAAAGTTCGCGTTGGTTTCGAAGGCGGTCAAATGCCTATGCAACGTCGTCTACCGAAGTTCGGTTTCACTTCACGTAAATCTCTAGTATCTACTGAAGTTAACCTATACGAAATCGCTAAAGTTGAAGGCGATGTGGTAGATCTGAACGCGTTACAAGCAGCTGGTCTAGTTAAAAAGAACATCCAGTTCGTTAAAGTAGTTAAATCTGGCGAAGTTTCACGCGCTGTTACTGTCAAAGGCATGAAAGTGTCTAAGGGTGCACGCGAAGCTATTGAAGCTGCCGGAGGCAAGGTAGAAGACTAAGGAAGTACACAATGGCTAAACCAGGTCAAGATATGCAAAGTGCACAAAGTGGCTTAGCGGAATTAAAGCGCCGTTTACTATTTGTATTAGGTGCAATCATTATTTACCGTTTAGGTTCCTTCGTGCCGATCCCTGGGATTGACGCCGCTGTACTTGCCGAGTTCTTCGAGCAACAAAAGGGCACCATTGTTGAGATGTTCAACATGTTCAGTGGTGGTGCGCTTGAGCGTGCTTCGGTATTAGCGCTGGGTATTATGCCTTATATCTCAGCTTCAATTATTATGCAGCTATTAACGCACATACATCCTGCGATGATAGAGCTTAAGAAAGAAGGTGAGCAAGGTCGTAAGAAAATCAGCCAATATACTCGATATGGTACGCTTGTGCTTGCTACATTCCAGTCGATTGGTATTGCCACAGGCTTGCCAAGCATGATGGATGGGTTAGTTGTTAACCCTGGTTTCGGTTTCTATTTCACCGCTGTGGTGAGCTTAGTAACAGGTACTATGTTCCTTATGTGGCTGGGTGAACAAATTACAGAGCGTGGTATCGGTAACGGTATCTCAGTTTTAATATTTGTTGGTATTGTAGCTAACCTGCCGTCTGCTGTTGGCTCGACAGCCGAAATGGCGCGCCAAGGCGATTTGAATGTTTTTGTACTGCTAATGATTGCGGTAATCGTATTCGCTGTAACTTATCTTGTTGTGTTCTTTGAGCGTGGTCAACGTCGTATCGTTGTTAACTATGCGAAGCGTCAACAGGGTCGTCAGGTATTTGCTGCTCAAAGCACGCACTTACCATTAAAAGTTAATATGGCGGGTGTTATTCCACCAATCTTTGCTAGCAGTATCATTTTGTTCCCTGGTACAATTGCAAGCTGGTTCGGCCAAGGTGAAGGTCCGGTCGCTGATGTGCTACAAGCTATCTCTGCAGTATTGACTCCTGGTCAGCCTCTGTATGCGATGGTACTAGCTGCGGCTATTATCTTCTTCTGCTTCTTCTATACTGCGTTGGTATTTAACCCGCGTGAGACAGCAGATAACCTTAAAAAGTCTGGCGCTTTTATTCCAGGCATTCGTCCGGGTGAACAGACATCAAAATACATTGATAAAGTGATGACACGCCTAACCCTTGCGGGTGCGTTGTATATAACCTTTATCTGTCTAGTGCCCGAGTTTATGACTATGGCGTGGCAAACGCCATTCTACTTCGGCGGTACATCAATCTTGATTATCGTTGTAGTTATCATGGACTTTATGGCACAAGTACAGACTCATATGATGTCTCATCAGTATGACTCTGTGCTGAAAAAAGCAAACCTTAAGGGCTACGGTCGTTAAGGCTAGTTTACGGAGTTGAGCAATGAAAGTACGTGCTTCCGTTAAGAAAATTTGCCGTAACTGTAAAGTAATCAAGCGTGCAGGCGTTGTACGTGTGATTTGCAGTGAGCCAAAGCACAAGCAAAGGCAAGGCTAATAAAAGTCATGCAGGCTAAGTATCCTTACTTAGCCTGTTTCATTGGTAAAACTTGAATATCGGCTGGGTATCCTATACGGGCTTTCCAGCAAGATGATGATCAAGTTTATTTATAGGAGATATGTTAGTGGCCCGTATCGCAGGCATTAACGTTCCTGATCATAAGCATGCTGTTATCGGTTTAACAAGCATCTATGGTGTAGGTAAAACTCGCGCTAAGGCGATCTTAGCAGCGACTGGTATCGCCGAGACTACAAAAATCGGTGATCTTTCTGACGAAACACTTGACGTACTTCGTGAAGAAGTAGGTAAGTACACTGTTGAAGGTGACCTTCGTCGTGAAGTTACACTAAACATCAAGCGCCTAATGGACCTTGGTTGTTTCCGTGGCTTACGTCATCGTCGTTCGCTACCACTACGTGGTCAGCGTACTAAGACTAACGCGCGTACTCGTAAGGGTCCACGCAAGCCTATCAAGAAATAAGGTGGGGTAAGTTATGGCTAAAGCACCAATTCGTCGTAAAAAGGTCAAAAAGCAAGTTGCTGATGGTATGGCACACGTTCATGCATCATTCAACAACACTATTGTGACCATCACTGACCGTCAAGGTAATGCTCTTTCTTGGGCGACTGCAGGTGGTTCTGGTTTCCGTGGTTCTCGTAAGTCTACTCCGTTCGCTGCACAGGTTGCTGCTGAGCGCGCAGGTACTGCTGCACAAGAGTATGGTCTTAAGAACCTTGAAGTGTTCATCAAGGGCCCAGGTCCAGGTCGTGAATCTTCAGTGCGTGCATTAAATGCACTAGGTTACCGTATCACAAACATCACTGACGTGACGCCAATCCCTCATAATGGTTGTCGTCCACCGAAGAAACGTCGCGTATAACAATAGGTTAGGAGAAAGAACATGGCAAGATATTTGGGCCCTAAGCTCAAGCTAAGTCGTCGTGAAGGTACTGACCTGTTCCTTAAGAGCGGCGTTAGAGCAATCGACTCTAAGTGTAAGCTTGAAACAGCACCTGGTCAGCACGGTGCTCGTAAAGGTCGTCTATCTGATTACGGTCTGCAATTACGTGAAAAGCAAAAAGTTCGTCGTATTTACGGTGTACTAGAAAAGCAATTCCGTAACTACTATAAAGAAGCTGCTCGCCTTAAAGGTAACACAGGTGAAAACCTATTACAGCTTCTAGAGCAACGTTTAGACAATGTTGTATATCGCATGGGTTTTGCAAGCACACGTGCTGAAGCACGTCAGCTAGTTAGCCACAAAGCGATTATGGTTAATGGTACTGTTGTTAATATCCCTTCTTTCGTAGTTACTCCTGAAGATGTAGTAGTAATTCGTGAGAAGTCTAAAAAGCAAGCGCGTATCATCGCTGCTCTAGAGTTGGCTGAGCAACGTGAAAAGCCAACTTGGATTGAAGTTGACGGTAAGAAAATGGAAGGTAGCTTCAAGCGCCTACCAGAGCGTTCTGATCTGTCTGCGGACATTAACGAACAATTAATCGTCGAACTTTACTCGAAGTAAAGTTAAGAGTTAAGAGAGGATAAAATGCAGGGTTCTGTAACCGAATTCCTAAAGCCAAGGTTAGTCGATATCGACGCTATCAACCCATCACGTTCTAAAGTTGTTTTAGAACCACTTGAGCGTGGTTTTGGTCACACTTTGGGTAATGCTTTACGTCGTATTCTTTTGTCATCTATGCCAGGTTGCGCGGTGACTGAAGTTGAAATTGACGGTGTATTACACGAGTACAGCGCGAAAGAAGGCGTTCAAGAAGACATCATTGAAATTTTGTTAAACCTAAAAGGCTTAGCAGTATCTCTAGAAGGTAAAGATGAAGTTTTCCTTACCCTGACTAAATCTGGTGTAGGCCCTGTGACTGCGGCAGATATTCAACACGATGGCGATGTAACAATTGCCAATCCTGAGCACGTAATTTGTCACCTAACGGCTGACAACAGCGAGATCAGCATGCGTATTCGTGTTGAGCGTGGTCGTGGTTATGTACCGGCGTCAAGTCGTTTATCCTCTGATGACGATGAGCGTCCAATCGGCCGTTTGTTGCTTGATGCATCATTCAGTCCGGTTGAGCGTATTGCGTACTCGGTTGAGTCAGCACGTGTTGAACAGCGTACAGACTTAGATAAACTAATCATCGATATGGAAACGAACGGCACACTAGATCCTGAAGAAGCGATCCGTCGTGCGTCGACTATTTTAGCTGAACAGCTTGAAGCATTCGTAGATTTACGTGATGTTTCTGAGCCAGAAGCGAAAGAAGAGAAGCCGGAGTTCGATCCGATTCTACTTCGTCCTGTTGATGATTTAGAGCTAACTGTTCGTTCAGCGAACTGTCTGAAAGCCGAGCAAATTCAATATATCGGTGATCTGGTACAGCGTACTGAGGTTGAGCTTCTTAAGACGCCTAATCTTGGTAAAAAGTCTCTAACAGAGATCAAAGACGTGCTAGCTTCACGTGGTCTTTCTTTAGGCATGCGCCTAGAAAACTGGCCACCTGCAAGTCTAGCTGAATAATCAGATTACTATATTAGTTTAGTTAGAAGGATAGGGTCATGCGCCATCGTAAGAGTGGTCGTCAATTAAACCGTAACAGCAGCCATCGCAAAGCGATGTTCAGCAACATGGCTGGTTCTTTGGTGAAGCACGAAATCATCAAAACAACTTTGCCTAAAGCGAAAGAGTTGCGCCGTGTAATTGAACCTTTAATCACACTGGCTAAGACTGACAGCGTAGCAAATCGTCGTTTAGCGTTTGCTCGCACGCGTGATAAAGAAGTTGTTGGTAAGTTATTCAGCGAACTAGGTCCTCGTTTTTCAGAGCGTCCTGGTGGCTACACTCGTATTCTTAAGTGTGGTTTCCGTGCTGGTGATAATGCACCAATGGCTTACATTGAGCTTTTAGACCGTCCAGTTGCGGAAGAAACTCAAGAAGACGCACAGTCTGCGGAGTAAGTCTTTTTAAGACATGAAAAGGCCGAGCATTAGCTCGGCCTTTTTGTTTTAAAGTACATCTGTTTCAACCTCGCTTTCATTCGAGGTATCAAAATAACACCCCAAAGCTAGCATTATCATTCTTAATCGCTACCGATATTTATTAATCGAATCTGCCTTTGATTTACAAATTGCCCGTTTACTAAAAACTAATCTCGATTAACTGATTAACTGATTAACTGATTAACTGATTAACTGATTAACTGATTAACTAATTAACTGATTAACTGATTAACTGATTAACTCGGTCAAAAAATGTTGGTCCTTAAATTAATTATGATACTTAGAGTAGTGCCACTAGAGGGTTAAAGACTTTTTAAATTGGGCGTGATGTAAGTTAAAGAAAAGCCGCATTATGAAATGCGGCTTTTGAAACGTTTAAATTAGCTGCTGTATTCATGGATAGATTGCCAAATACTGGCTGGCAATAATTCGGTGAGTTGCGACTGTAAATTAGCAATGGCTTTTTCTGCATGAATGGTGTTTTGCTCACAAATACTGATATAGTTCTGCTCTTCTAACCCAGATATCAGATTGGTTAGTACATTTTTATCAAAGAACTCAGGGCTCTTTATACCATGCAAAGTGCCTAAGCGTTTGGCTAATACTTCGCAATCTGCTTCAAGCTGCTGACGCTTAATCGCATCTGAGTTGATAATTTGTGTTGTCGTGATCGCATAACGTTCAAGAGTTAGATGCATCACGTTACCAAGCATCTCAAGTTGAGCTTGCGCTTGCTTGTTGGCTGTTATCATGATGATGCCATTATCTAAACTGATCAGTTTTTGCTGTTCAAAGCAGTTTAAGATACTCGTGATGTAGCTCTCTGATAGAGCAGTTAAGAACCATTCTTTAGCAAATAGTGGGTATAATACATTAACGGTCTGCGCAGCAGACTTAATAGAGACTTGTGTCTTCTGGTAAATGAGCTGCGCAAGTATGCTCGGTACAGCAAAAAGATGGATGATGTTATTTCTGTAGTAATTAAATAGTGTGCGCTCTTTCTCCTTAATAGAGATAATTTCGCCCATCTCATCAGTCAGCACATCAAACTTATTTAACTTTAATGCATGCTCGAGTAGTGATTGTGTATCATCTGAAGGAAGCGTGACTTGGTCGTTATATTTTGCTTGTTGCTGTAGTGCTAAATAAAAGTCAAGCTGCTTAAGCAGCTTTGGTTTACTTAAAGCAAACTGGTCGCGGCTGAGTAAAATTGTGGCGAGTAAGTTGACTGCATTCAGGGCTGCTGCGCTGTTAATATTTGTCATAATCTCTTGCGCCACGTTTGCAACTTGCGTATTTAGCCATTGTGGTTTCACACTATCATCGCCAATATGCGTACGCCAATCTGGCTGGTGTTCATTTAGGTATTGTTGAAGTGCGATCGGTTCACCGAAGTTCAGATAACCGCGACCGTAGTTTTTGAGGTTTTTTATTGCTTTAAATACTGCAAAAATAGATTCGTTCTTTTTGTCATTACCCGCAAGTTCTTTCAGATACGTATTAATCTCCATTACATGCTCATAGCCGATATAAACAGGCACAATAGAGATTGGTCGCTCAATACCACGCAGCATAGCTTGCATAGTCATCGCTAACATACCTGTTTTAGGTGGTAATAGACGACCAGTTCTACTGCGGCCACCTTCAGTATAAAACTTAACTGAATAACCTTTCATAAAGAGTTGGCTTAAGTACTCTTTGAAAATGGCTGAGTAAAGTTTATTTCCAGCAAATGAGCGGCGAATAAAGAAAGCACCAGAGCGACGGAAGATCCCTCCTGCAGGGAAGAAGTTTAAATTTACACCTGCAGCGATATGTGGAGGTACCAGCCCTTGGTGATAGATAACATAAGTGAGTAACAGATAGTCCATGTGGCTGCGGTGGCAAGGCACATAAATAATTTCGTGGCCTTTATTTGTTAGCTCATGAACACGCTCTGCGTATTTTACTTCGATGCCATTATAAAGTTTGTTCCACAACCAAGTTAAAATACGGTCTCCTACTCTGATCATGGCATCAGAGTAGTTGGCTGCGATCTCCTCAAGTAATTCTTTCGCTTTTAACTTGGCTTCTTCATGACTTAACCCTCTCGCTTTAGCTTCGTCTGCAATCGCCTTCTTAATGCTTGGCGACGCAAGTAAGCCTGAGAACAGTGCTTCTCTCGAAGGTAACTTGGGGCCAGTTGCAGCCAATTTTTGACGTTTGAAGTGCACCCGTGCCACGCGAAGTAATTTGTGCGGAAGTTCGTCAACATCCGCTTTATCCGTCATCAACTGATTGAGTTCAATGGGGTGACTAAAGCGAACGAGGTTATCTCTACCAGAGAACAGCAAAACAAAAAACTTTCTTAACCAGCTCGGAGTCATTGAATGAGAAAATAGTGTGCCGAGACCTGGTTTTTCTTTGCCTGGGTTTCGGCCCCAGAGAATAGTAACAGGCACAACCTGTGCCCGTTGTTCAGGAGAGAAACTAAATGCATCGAAGATTTGTTTGCCTAATTCAAGTGCGTCACTGGGTTTTGCTCTATCACCAAACAGCGGGGTTGGGTTAGCAAGCGGAATAAAACGGTCAATCTGTTTTCCCGAGAGTGATTGTTGCTCTCTTGGGTCTGGCAAGCCAAGCTGCTTACATACTGCTGCTAATGCAGCCAAATCTGCTTTTGAATTTAGACGTGTAACGTAAAACGTAGGCACAGATGGATCGAGTTCAAACTGCTCGACAGGAGAGTCCGGTAGCAGTTTTGTCCTAACCAAAATACGGTTTACGGCAGCCGCGATTACGTTCGTGCTGCGAGTCAAAATGTTCATATCATAACCAGCTAAAAAATTTGCTATAGAATACCAAGGAAATACTGGACTGACCATTTACAAAAAAGCATCAATCTCAGAAGCTTCAATTAAGTGTAGATGTTTTCAAATAGAACCCGACTAATTCGCTTTAGCGCGGGATAAGAGATTTATCAAGATAAACTGTTGCATTTATCGCCAGTCTCTATATAATACGCGAACTTTCTGCTCATTATGAGTTAGAAAGTCAATTATTGGACTTGGATTTCAAGTCGTTAAACAGGAACTCCGATTTGGAGTTCAATGGTAGAAATAGAAGAACACCCGACCTCTTAAAGTTTAAGACGGTTTCGGATGTTTTTTTATGCTCTTTTTAAATGCTCTTTTTATTTGAGGTTTAAGAATGTCAAATCAACGCATTCGTATTCGCCTAAAAGCTTTTGACCACCGTTTGATTGACCAATCAACGGCGGAAATCGTGGAAACTGCGAAACGCACTGGTGCTCAAGTACGTGGTCCAATCCCACTACCTACGCGCTTTGAACGTTTTACTGTATTGATCTCTCCGCACGTAAACAAAGACGCGCGTGATCAGTATGAAATCCGCACCCACAAACGTCTGATCGACATCGTAGAACCAACAGACAAGACTGTAGACGCTCTAATGCGCCTAGACCTTGCTGCTGGTGTTGATGTTCAAATCAGCCTGGGTTAATCGGAAGATTAGAGAGGTTTTAGGAAAATGGCATTAGGTCTAGTCGGTCGTAAAGTGGGTATGACACGTATCTTCACTGAAGATGGTGTATCTATCCCTGTGACAGTTATCGAAGCGACGCCTAACCGTGTAACGCAGATCAAATCTGACGCTACAGACGGTTATAACGCGCTTCAAGTTACTGCAGGCGAGAAAAAAGCAAGCCGTGTAAACAAACCAGAAGCGGGTCACTTCGCAAAAGCTGGTGTTGAAGCGGGTCGTGGCCTGTGGGAATTCCGTCTTAACGGCGGAGAAGGTGAATTTGAAGTTGGTGCTCAACTAACAGTTGAGCTTTTCAATGACGTAAACAAAGTTGACGTTACTGGCACTTCAAAAGGTAAAGGTTTCCAAGGTGGTGTTAAGCGCTGGAATTTCAGCATGCAAGACGCTACACACGGTAACTCTATCTCTCACCGTGCTCCTGGTTCAATCGGTCAAAACCAATCACCTGGTAAGGTGTTTAAAGGTAAGAAAATGGCCGGTCACATGGGTGCTGAGCGTTCAACGACTCAGAATCTTGAACTAGTTCGTGTTGACGCAGAGCGTAACCTGCTTTTAGTTAAAGGTGCAGTACCTGGCGCTATCGGCGGTGACGTTATCGTTAAACCAGCTGTTAAAGCATAAGTCCTGGAGATTTAGTGATGGAATTAGCAATTAAAGGCGCTGGCGCGCTTGAAGTTTCCGAAGCTACTTTTGGACGTGAGTTTAACGAAGCATTAGTACACCAAGTAGTTGTTGCATACGCAGCAGGTGCTCGTCAAGGTACTCGTGCTCAGAAGACGCGTTCTGAAGTGCGTGGTGGTGGTAAGAAACCATTCAGCCAAAAAGGTACTGGCCGTGCACGTGCTGGTACAATCCGCAGCCCAATCTGGCGCAGCGGTGGTGTGAGCTTTGCAGCTAAGCCGCAAGATCACAGCCAAAAAGTTAACCGTAAGATGTATCGCGGTGCGATCAAAAGCATCTTATCTGAGCTTGTACGCCAAGAGCGTTTAGTAGTTGTTGAAAACTTCGGTTTAGAAGCACCTAAGACTAAAGAGCTTGTTGGTAAGCTTAAAGAGCTTGAGCTTAAAGACGTGTTAATCGTGACTGAAGAAGTAGATGAGAATCTATTCCTTTCCGCACGTAACCTATACAAGGTTGATACACGTGACGTAGCTGGCATTGACCCAGTAAGCCTAATCGCTTTCGATAAGGTATTAATTACTGCAGGTGCTGTTAAGCAACTTGAGGAGGCGCTAGCATGATCCGTGAAGAACGTCTTTTAAAAGTAATCCTTGCTCCACACATCTCTGAAAAGAGCACTATTGCTGCTGAAGAAAACAACACAATTGTTTTCAAAGTAGCAACAGACGCAACCAAAGCTGAAGTTAAAGCAGCTGTTGAGAAGCTTTTTGAAGTAGAAGTAACTGGTGTTCGCACACTTAACGTTAAGGGTAAAACAAAGCGTACTGGCATGCGTTTCGGTCGTCGTTCAGACTGGAAGAAAGCCTACGTTACTCTTAAAGAAGGTAGCGAGCTAGACTTTGTCGGCGGCGCCGAGTAATAAGGGGAGTTAGAATTATGGCACTTCAAAAGTGTAAACCAACTTCTGCGGGTCGTCGTCACGTCGTTAAAGTGGTTAACCCTGATCTACACAAGGGTAAGCCATACGCTCCGCTACTAGAGAAAAACTCTAAGTCAGGTGGTCGTAACAACAACGGTCGTATCACGGTTCGTCACATCGGTGGTGGTCATAAGCAACACTACCGTGTAATCGATTTTAAACGTACTAAAGACGGTATTCCGGCTAAAGTTGAGCGTTTAGAATATGATCCAAACCGTAGCGCAAACATCGCTCTTGTATTATATGCAGACGGTGAGCGTCGTTACATCATCGCACCTAAAGGCTTAAAAGCTGGTGATACTATTCAGTCTGGTGTTGATGCACCAATCAAGGCTGGTAACACATTACCAATGCGCAACATGCCTGTAGGTTCTACTGTTCACAACGTTGAGCTTAAGCCTGGTAAAGGTGCTCAAATCGCTCGTTCAGCGGGTGCATACGTTCAGATCCTTGCTCGTGAAGGTCAGTACGTAACACTTCGTCTACGTTCAGGCGAGATGCGTAAAGTTGAAGCGGATTGTCGCGCAACTTTAGGTGAAGTAGGTAATGCAGAACACATGCTACGTTCACTAGGTAAAGCTGGTGCAAATCGTTGGCGTGGTATCCGTCCTACAGTTCGTGGTGTTGCCATGAACCCAGTAGACCACCCACACGGTGGTGGTGAAGGTCGTACCTCTGGTGGTCGTCATCCTGTATCTCCATGGGGTGTACCTACTAAAGGTAAGAAGACACGTAAAAACAAGCGTACTGATAAATTAATCGTACGTCGTCGTACTAAGTAATAGTTGAGGAATTGCCATGCCACGTTCTCTCAAGAAGGGTCCATTTATTGACCTACACTTGCTGAAGAAGGTAGAGAAGGCGTTGGAAAGCGGTGACAAGAAGCCTATCAAGACTTGGAGCCGTCGTTCAATGATCATCCCTAACATGATCGGATTGACCATCGCTGTCCATAATGGTCGTCAGCACGTACCTGTATTCGTTACAGACGAAATGATCGGTCACAAACTAGGTGAATTTGCACCTACACGTACTTACCGCGGTCATGCTGCGGATAAGAAAGCGAAGAAGCGTTAATCGGAGGATATGATGGAAGCATTAGCTAAACACAAATTCGCCTCTGGTTCGGCGCAAAAAGCACGTCTAGTTGCTGATCAGATCCGCGGACTACCGGTTGATCGCGCACTAGAAATCCTGGCGTACAGCCCTAAGAAAGCGGCTGTATTAGTTAAAAAAGTACTAGAGTCTGCTATCGCGAATGCGGAGCATAACGAAGGTGCTGACATTGATGAGCTACGTGTAGCTACGATTTTTGTGGACGATGGTCCTACAATGAAGCGTATTATGCCACGTGCTAAAGGACGCGCAGACCGCATCCTTAAGCGTACAAGCCACATCACTGTTGTGGTTTCGGATAGCTAGGAGATATAAGTAATGGGACAAAAAGTTCATCCTACTGGTATTCGCCTAGGTATCTCAAAGCCTTGGGTATCTACTTGGTACGCGAATACTAAAGATTTCTCTGAACAGCTTTTTGGCGATCACAAAGTACGTCAATACCTTACTAAGGAATTGAAGTCTGCTTCTGTGTCTAAAATCGTTATCGAGCGTCCAGCTAAATCAATCCGTGTAACAATTCACACAGCTCGCCCTGGTGTTGTTATCGGTAAAAAAGGTGAAGACGTTGAAAAGCTTCGCCAAGCTGTAACTAAGCTTGCTGGTGTACCTGCACAAATCAACATTGCAGAAGTACGTAAGCCAGAGCTAGATGCACAGTTAGTTGCTGACGGTATCTCTTCTCAGCTAGAGCGTCGTGTTATGTTCCGTCGTGCTATGAAGCGCGCAGTACAGAACGCAATGCGTCTAGGTGCTAAGGGTATCAAAGTTGAAGTTAGCGGTCGTCTAGGCGGTGCTGAAATCGCACGTTCTGAGTGGTATCGTGAAGGTCGTGTACCTCTACATACACTTCGTGCTGATATTGACTACGCAACTTCTGAAGCTTTAACCACTTACGGTATCATCGGTGTTAAAGTTTGGATCTTCAAAGGCGAAGTTATCGGTGGTCTTCCACTGAAACAAGAGCAAGAGAAGCCAGCTAAACGTGCTCCGAAGAAAGCCAAAAAAAGTGCTAAGTAAGAGGTAGCGATTAATGTTACAGCCAAAACGTACAAAATTCCGTAAGGTTCATAAAGGCCGCAACCGTGGTCTTGCGAACAACGGTAACAAAGTTAGCTTCGGTTCATTCGGCTTGAAAGCAACTGGTCGTGGTCGTATGACTGCTCGTCAAATCGAAGCAGCTCGTCGTGCTATGACTCGTCACATCAAGCGTCAAGGTAAAATCTGGATCCGTGTGTTCCCAGACAAGCCAATCACAAACAAGCCGCTTGAAGTTCGTATGGGTAAAGGTAAAGGTTCTGTTGAATACTGGGTTGCTGAAATTCAGCCTGGTAAAGTGCTTTACGAAATGGAAGGTGTTTCTGAAGAGCTTGCTCGTGAAGCATTTAACCTTGCTTCTCGTAAACTACCATTCAAGACAACTTTCGTAACTCGGACGGTAATGTAATGAAAGCTAGCGAATTAAAAGACAAAAGCGTAGAAGAGCTAAATGCTGAACTTCTAGAGCTACTTCGTGAGCAGTTTAACCTGCGCATGCAAGCAAGCACTGGTCAGCTAGCTCAAACTCACGAACTGAGAAAAGTACGTCGCAACATTGCGCGTGTTAAAACGGTTATTAACCAGAAGGCAGGTGCATAATGAGCGATAAGATCCGTACTCTTCAAGGTCGTGTAGTAAGCGATAAAATGGACAAATCAATTGTTGTTGCTATCGAGCGTCAGGTTAAGCACCCGATCTACGGTAAATTCATCAAGCGTACTACTAAGCTATCAGTACATGATGAGAGCAACACTGCTAAAGCAGGTGACGTAGTTACTATTCGTGAATGCGCGCCTATCTCTAAGAATAAATCTTGGACTTTGGTTGACGTTATTTCTAGTCCTAAGCAAGCTTAATTTAGTTTTAAACTAAGTTTATGATTGCTTAAAAGCCCCGGCATCAGCCGGGGCTTTTGTGTTTACAGAGGACTCAATAGTATTTTTCAGCTCTATAATTTTATTTAGCCTAAACCTTCAGCTTTAACAACAAACTTCTCTCATTCCATATTTGTATTCTGAAATGCATATTACGTGAAAATTTATCATCATAATTTTCTTCTTACAGTCACTTAATCTGGATATATTTTGTACTCAATCAAAAGCATTTTGACTCGATTTTAATTAAAATTAGAAAGCTAGACATAAGTGTTTTTGAGCATATTAGATGTTTAAAGAGGGAGATATTTATGAAATCACAAGCAATATTAATTTGTATCATTTGGACTCTGAGTTTTAATGCCTATGCATTAGAGATTGCTAAAGGGCAGTCAATCTATATGCAATTTAATGAGACACAAAAGAACCCAATTAGTAATGAGTTAAGAAAACCAATTCTAGATGCTAAGGTGATAAAAACCTTATTTGGTGATAACAAAAACAGGGTGCAGTTTTATAATAACGTTAATACTTCAGAAGGTATGGATAAGGTTTTCTTAAAGGCAACGACAAGCAAGGGGCTTGTGTTTACACCTGCTCAAGATATGCATTATACATTGGCGCAAGTTTGGCTTGCTGATAATGACGATTATGCGGCTTATTTAAATGCAACAGATACATTGCGAGAGCAGTTAGGTGCTAATGTCGTTTTTAAGTTAAAAGTCGATAAGGAAAAAGGGAATGAGCCAGATTTTATAATTTTGGTTCAGTGGTCCGTATTACAAAATATAGCTCACTATGCAAAAGATGAAACCTTCTTAAATAACCAACATCTATTTGCCAGTGGCACTACAGACTTTAATTGGTATCAAGTGACTTTTTATGACCAGTAGTAAATTGCTCTGCAATGTCTAGCTGGTGCTCATTTGGGCTATAAATGCATTTGATTCTGCAATCGAACGATTCATATCATTGATTAGATTTTGGATATCGACTTTCAATGAGTCAAACTCACCTCGGATCGCCGCGACAGCTTGGGCATTCAGGTTATGTTTTAAATACAGCACATTGTCTTTCAATGAATCTAAAACAGGCTGCATTTTAGTTTCACTTCGACGCATGGATTTAAGCAGCTTTGAAAACTGCCTTTGTGTTTGCTTTAACTTTTTCTCACTTTCACGTTTTAAATTCGCATTTGAGTACTGGCCAAGTTCATCCTGCCACTCATCAAATAATGCTTCGGCTACATCTTCTACTTTGTCGATGTTATTAGAGACATCGCTCGCGGCCGAAAGACTTGACTCAAAATCATCATTCAATTGTTCATAGGCGGTTTGCAGTTCACCACCATCAAAATTAACGAGTGTAGTTAATCTTTCTAGTGCTGATTGAAACTCTTGCTGCGAGTTTTGTTGTGACTCTTTTGTGGCTTCGACTCTATCAACTAAGATCTCACGCTTGTGGACACCAACTTTCTCCATTGCAGAGTAGTAAACGGTTTGGCATGCGCTAAGGCCTAAGCACAGCACCGCTGCTAGGGCTAAATGTTTCATAATCAACCTATTTTATTAACTATCTTGGTGTAAATTATGGGGTGGATTGCTATGATGTGCAAAACGTTTCCTGATTATTTTATTTCTATGCAACAGCACTACCAGCAATTACAGTCTAAGGCGAAAGAGTTTTTAGCTCGTCAGCCTAGTTGGTGGCAGCACTATTTTAAGCGCTGCTTAGAAGACCAAATCACGATTAACGCGGGCTACTTGGCTTATGTCACGCTTTTGTCTTTGGTGCCATTAATTGCGGTTGGTGTGGCAATATTTTCAGCCTTTCCTGGATTTGAAGACACCCGAGTTGCCATAGAAAACTTTATTTTTACTAATTTTGTCCCGACTTCAACAGATTCTATTAAGTCTCATATCAGCGCTTTTACGGGTAATGCGAACCAAATGACCGCAGTGGGTATCAGCTTCTTAGCCGCTGTGGCGTTATTGCTGATTAGAAATGTAGATACTGCCTTAAATCGCATTTGGAGAGTAAAAGAGAAGCGACCATTCATGATCTCTTTTGCGATTTATTGGATGGTATTAACACTGGGCCCAGTTCTACTTGGGGCAAGTATTGGTGTGACCTCTTATATTGTTTCTTTGGTCTCGTTTGCCGATCAGGGTATCCCAGGGTTTAGTGGCTTTTTATTAAAACTTTTACCTTACGTAATTTCCATGGCAGGCTTCATTATGCTCTATACTTTAGTTCCAAATAAGAGAGTTGCTTTTCAAGCTGCGATCCCTGGTGCTTTATTTGCGGCATTGCTGTTCGAGCTAACTAAAAAAGCATTTGCTATGTATATCAGTCACTTTCCTTCTTATGAAGTGATTTATGGTGCATTGGCAACTGTGCCGATCCTATTTGTTTGGGTCTATTTATCTTGGATTGTGGTGCTTCTAGGTGCTGAATTTACCGTGTGTTTAAGCGAAAGACTTGAGCTACAACAAGCGCCAGGACAACACGCAGAGAATAGCCGGCATTTAGCGCAGTGAGAAAAGTGATAACCTTGGAGGTCTTATGTCTCTTGGTTACGAGTTTAAAGCGGCGCGTCAAAGCTTTCACCTTGCGGTAGGGCAGGGAGCACAAATTCATGTAGAAGAATATGGATGTGAGCAAGGTGTGCCTGTGGTCGTTTGCCATGGTGGTCCTGGAGCGGGTCTTGTGCCTGCTATGAGCTGTCTGTTTAATCTACGTAAATACCGCATTATTTTATTTAGTCAGCGGGGCTGCGGCCTCTCTTCCCCTGATTCATTAGCGCACAATAGTCCAGCCCATTTGGTGGCTGACATACATTTGCTGCTAAATCATCTTGGTATTGAAAAAAGTGTGATTGCTGGAGGGTCCTGGGGGGCAACATTGGCGTTACTTTTTTATCAATCTCATCCTGAAAGGGTGTCAGGGTTAATACTCTGGGCAAGCTTCTTGGCTGAAAAAACGGATCTTGCTTGGTTGTATGGGCCACATGGTGCCGGAGCGCAATTTTATCCTGAGTTGTATTCAGATTTTAGCTACGGCCTCAAGAATGAAACTGAAATCATACAACATTATTATCAGTCTTTGACAGGTACTGATGAGCTTGAGCAACACAAAGCAGCGCAATTATGGATGGTCTGGGAGTCAAAGTTAGCTTTAGGCGCGAGAGCCAGGATTGCCAACATTGAACAGGCACACTGTGCTGTTCAGCAAGCAAAAATCATGTGTCATTTTTTCCAAGAAGACAACTTTTCTCAGCTCTATGATATCGCTCAATTCAAAGAGTCGCTCTGTCATTTGCCATGCTGGTTTATTCATAGTCGAGATGACTTATTGTGTCGCTATGCGCCCGTGCAACGCTTTGCTCATAAACATAAAGCACAATTTTATGTCTTAGAGAATGCTGGGCATGCGCAGCGGGAAGGTGATTATATGGATGCCATAATTCGTGCATCAGACTTAATGCTGTGTCGCTTACATTAATGCCCCTATTATACTAGAGCCTTAAAATTCAAATCTGTGAATTGTAAGGACTTCCATTTTAGAAAGCGGCTAAATTCGGTATATTTAACACATTAAAAATAAAGTTTTGAGAATGATATGCAGGGATTAATTCAAAGAGTTACTCACGCAAAAGTGGAAGTGTCGGGTGAGTGCGTTGGTGCAATAGATAAAGGCATTTTATTGCTATTAGGGGTTGAAAAACTTGATGATGAGTCTACAGCAGATAAATTACTTCATAAGGTAAGTAATTACCGAATATTCACTGATGACGCTGGTAAAATGAACCTTAGCCTCAAAGACATTGAGGGTGATCTTTTAGTGGTATCTCAGTTTACTTTGGCCGCTGATACTAAAAAAGGAATGCGTCCAAGCTTTTCGAGCGCGGGTACACCAGTACAAGCCGAAGCGTTATACGACTATTTTGTGGCACAGGCAAAAGCGGCAGGTATTAAAGTCCAAACAGGACAATTTGCCGCTAATATGCAAGTGAGTTTGTGTAACGACGGGCCAGTCACCTTTAACCTGTCAGTTTAGCGACTGACCGCGATGATATGATTTAAATAGTCAGGTATAGCAACTTCATTGGGCTTCTTGCCAAAATTGGTGATCAATCGATGTTGAAGTTGCTCTAACTGTGAAGGGTGACTTGAGAGAAAATTAATGAACAGCCATCCCCCTTTATTTAAGCGATTGCGAATATTTTGATAAAACTTGTGGTTGAACAAAAAATTCGGCGCATCTTCCTGACTAAACAAATCTAAAATTATCCAATCATATAATGTATTTTTTTGTACCACTCTTTCGGCGTCATCACAAACCAAAGCACTGAGTGCATCACCGTCGAAATACTTCTTATAACAGCGGATAACTTCAGGGTCTTTTTCTATGGAGGTGACATGCACTGTTGGGTATTGAGATTCTAAATAGTTACGGATTGCACCAGCACCCAATCCTAACTCTAATACTGTTTTAGGTGCCGCTAATGGCTGCCAAAACTCAGCAAGTTGCTGTAAATGTGGAAGCAAAAGGCGTGAGGCATCATCTCTATCAATCACAGATTGTAAAGTGTCGTTGATTAAGAGCCATCGATACTGTTTTTCTTGGCGCACTTGAATGCTGATTTGGCCATGTTTCTGCCAGTATATTAAATGTCCAAAGTCGTGGCAGTGAAAAACAAAGTCGGTGCTTAAAGTATTTGAGTCTGTGAAAAATTTTTCCATGATTACATCATCATAGCTGAGCTTTTCTGTAATGCCAGTGTGTCCATCAAGTTTTACATTGATTGTTGTAGATGCAGCGCGAAACTATGTTTTATTTTGCACTTTTCTAGTATGGTGATCTTATAAAAACGACACCAAGTTGCCGTTGCTTTGTAAGTGAATCAACGGCCAGAGATGCATTTCAACAGGAGTAACTATGTTTCAGGTAAGTGCGCCACAAAGTAGCGAAGACTGGCAAGCCTATTATCAATTACGTTGGCAAGTTTTACGCGCCCCGTGGGATCAGCCTCGCGGCTCAGAGCAAGATGATTTAGAGCAAGAAGCGGAGCATCGCTATATTAAGAATAATGACGGTGACGTATTGGCCGTTGCACGTTTGCACTTTAATACACAGCAGCAAGCACAAGTACGTTATATGGCGGTTGATGAAAAGCACCGTGGTCAACATTTAGGTAGCCGTTTACTTCATGAGCTCGAAAAGATAGCTTGGCAGCAAAATGCTGATGAACTGGTATTATTTGCCCGTGAGCGAGCGCTGTCTTTTTATGAAAAGCATGGTTATACCGTATTAGAAAAAGCGCACCTTGCATACGACGACGTACAGCATTGGAAAATGGTCAAGCAAAAACCTTGTGAGCCAGGTTGGTTCCGTCACCCTGATTGGACGCAGGTACTGCAGAACACATGGCGTGAGTCTATCCCTATAAGTGATGCGATGGGCATTAAAGTTGAAAGTTACACTGACTGGCAGTTTTCTACTAAAGCTGATCTAAAAGCCAACTTAAACTTGCATAATTCTATGTTTGCTGGCTCGGTTTACAGTATGGCGACATTGACTGGCTGGGGCGCAACTTACTTAGCACTAAAAGAGCTGAATCTTGAAGGGAATATTGTACTCGCGGATGCAGAGATTAAATATCTTAAACCACTCACTACAGCGCCAAGTGCTAAAGTCAATATCGCTGATTGCTCAGGAAAATTGCTGGATTTAGAAACTGAGGGAAAAGCAAAATATTATGTACCTGTGAATGTGTATGATGGTGATAAGCTAGTTGCTAAGTTTGAAGGCTGTTTTGTAGTTTTACGTTAGATTTTAACTAAATAGCAAAAGCCAAGCTCAAAAGCTTGGCTTTTTTATTTAAGAGGAAGAAACTACAAAATGTCAGTGAGTAGTATACCCATACCAAAGCGCTGTATATCTGCATTGTAGTCAATCATGCTTTCACCATAGCCATTAAAATATTGTGCATAGCCTCGTAACCTGCCCCACAGAGGGAATGACCAATCGAGTTGAATTGCGCCCCGATTATCACTATTGAGGTTGTTGCGGGCTAAAAAACTAAACTCATGATTACCATGGCGATATACGCCACTAAATTCAAAGTATCCCATATACTTATGGATATCAGGATTATCATCACCTTTAGCTAACATAGGATCAGTTTTCTTATCTTCTGGTAGGCGATACCATGGTTTAAAGCTAAATACGAAACCTTGGTTCTCCCAGATAAAATTAGCGTAAAGTCGATTCCAAGAACGAGAGAAAGGCTGCGAGCGGCCATTAGATTGGTGAGACAGACCTAAAATTATGGCCATTTCGTCTCCCCAAAGTACATTTTCATCGTCTAAAAAGTTAATCCAGAATATTTCGGGTTCATAATCTGTTTCTCTGAAAGGAGAAGAGATTTCTTTGTTATAAAACTGCCAATATGATTGTAAAGTAAAAGCTGTGTAGATTGCTTGGTCTGGATCGGCAAAACCTGTATAGACTGGTACTTTTAATGAAAGCTGATACTTAACTTCAAAGTTATCTAGCTCCTCAGTCTGAGTTGGTGCGCCTTTTATTTGAAAAGGTGTGTTGTTTGGCTCCGTAATATATGACACAGGTAGCATATAATTTCTTCGATGTGGCGTGAGCACATTACGGTTATTTTGTGTAATTTTCTCTCTTAAGATACGCTCATCTAATGCACTTATATGGTGATCTTTTTTAATGTTTTCACACTGCTGTTTGATATCCGCTACTTTACTATTGTCATCACTGATAACAAGTGCGTTCAAAATGCATTGCTGTACCAAATCTAATTCGTTATCAGTGGTCGATGTATTTGCAAAAGATTGCAAAGAACAGCAGGCTACTAGGGCTATTGAAATTAAAGAATATAATTGCATAGAGTTTACGGTATTTGTCCTTGCCATAGGTCAGTATACATCGGGTAATTGGGGTTGGGGTAGATCAATTACATACTTTTTATTTAAAAGGCCGGCGGCAAAAGCCGCCATACCTTAGCAAGCGACACTTAATAAAAGGTGCTTACTCTCACGCAATAAAATGAAGCCTTACAGCTCGAAGTAGTTTGTGAAGAACTTATATAGTTCTGTACCTTGATTCACACTGGCAGAAGCAAAGTGCAAAATCGTGATCGCATCTGTGTCTAAAGTGATTTTATGCAGTGGTTTTTCTGATAAGTATTGTTCCATGCGTAAAATTTTCGCAATAGTGTCACCGGCTTTAATGTGACTGCCCAATGCGGCGTTATACTCGACCATGCCACCCATAGGGGCATAAAACGTAAAGTAGTCATCAAGTAAACAGCCATATCGAGTAATAGGCTTAGGTGCAAATTCAGCGTCGATAAACGCTTGCTTATGGTTTAGATAACTCAAGATACTTGCGGCATCGAGTTTCGCTTCAGTTAAATCAATTTTCTCTTGCGAGCCAAGTTCAACGGTGAAAGCTTCAACCCAAACTGGAATGTTGCGGCCCTGCGCTTTGTAGGCTTCACTTAACTGCCACCAAGGACAGAAGGTCGCTTCATCCATCGCGCCATCAAATTCATTGGGGATCAACAGCACGTGTTCAATGTCAAAGTAGCTCGCACTGGCCTTTGCATATTCAGGACAGTATAAATGTTTTGCTGAGATCGGACCGGTATGAAGATCTAATACAATGTCAGCTTCATGCGCTAAGTGCTGCAAGGTCACCGCGATCCGTTTGCCGGTATTGACGCGATAAGCGGGTTGATCAAGAAACGCTTGGGTCTTTTCAATAAGCAGTTCGCGGAATTTGCTTTTTATCTCGTCTTCTGGCACATCTAAATGCTCGCTCACAAAAGCCTCGATCAAGGCGCTGTGATCGTGATACATGCGGTTCCAGTTGGTGCCGGTGATCGGATCAAAACGACCTAATGTAAATTCCCCTGACTTTTGATTACAACCGATCGGATTCGCGTAAGGCACTAAAGTGATATCTGAAGCCAGTGTTTGTTCTTTTAATTGTTCAAGTAATTGATAAATAACTGCATTACCTTGCACTTCTGCGCCATGCATATTGGCTTGAATATACACTTTAGGTCCGCTGCCATTGCCTTTTAAACGATACACAGGAATGGTTAAAGGGAGGCCATTGGCAATCTCACCGACTTGAATATGTTTTTGGGTAATTGTATTCATGGGATCACCTACACTAAATAACTTGCGGCGCTTTGACATTCACGCACGCAGACAACTTGGCCTTGCTCAATCACATATTCAGCAGGCAATTCATGACATAAAAAGAACGGCATACTTTCGGTATACCCATAAGCGCCACATTGACTGAACACCACCCAGTCGTGCTCGTTCATATCTTCTGGTAGTGAGTGCTTACCTAAACTGTCAAGCGCTGTACATAGAGGGCCGTGAACTAGATAATTTTTTGATGCTGCACTAGATTGGCGCAACAATTCACCCGGAAAAGCTTGGTTTGTCACAGCAGGGCGTAATACGTGATTAATACCACCTGCGACAATCAGTTGGAGCTCGCCATAATTCAGCTTTTGCTCAACCACAGGGTTGACGTAGTGGCCGATTTCACCCACCGCATAACGGCCTAGCTCCATCCACAGCTCTTCAACTCCTGCTGCGGCTTTAATGGTTGCCAGTGCATCGACTAATTTAGACCAAGCGAGGCGATCAGCATCGGTTGTGTAAGGAATACCTAAACCGCCGCCTAAATCTAAAATTTGGCATGTAAAGCCAAGTTGCTCAGCTAAATTGGTCAGTGGCGTGATCATTTTCGACCATAGCTCAGCGAGTTTTTCAGTGCTGAGCATATTGCCCCATTGGAAAATATGCAGGCCAACAAAGTTAAGCGCAGGGTAGTCTTGAATAGTCAGCTGTTGCCACTCTTCAAGCCCTAAACCAAATGGCGTTAAGCTGTCACCGCCTAGTGGATTCTTTTCGCCATCGGGCCAGCGCAATTGCACACGCAGTAGAATGCGCAACTGCATTTGATGTTCTGTCGCAGCTTGGTTTAGCCAAGCCACTTGATTTAAGCTTTCTGCTACAAAGGTTCGTACACCTTGTGACAAAAAGTGTTGGATCTGCTTTTTCGATTTAGCAGGTCCGGTGTTGAGCACACGGTTTGCAGTCACGCCTTGACGCAATACTTGGTCAAGTTCGCCACTGCTTGCTACGTCAAAGTCAAAGCCCGCCTTATCTAAGGTTTGGATCACCTTAGAAAGTGGGTTGGCTTTAACGGCATACCATAACTTCACTACTGATTGATCTGTCAGTGGTTTTAAATGCGCGTATAACGCATCTAGATCATAGACAAAAAATGGTGTGTCATGCTGTTCACTAATGCTAGTGATATGCTGGCGTAGCGGTGTGCTCAAAAAGCTCATTAACGTAATACCTCTTCAAGGATTAAAGACGCATCGCTTTGCTCATCGCGGTATTTAACAATTAAAGCACAAGACATACTTAAACCTTGCTCGCGGCCCCACGCACTTGAAGACGGACGAGAACCCGGAATAACAATCGCATTCTCAGGAATTGGCTCACCTTTTTCTAATACGCGCTCGTTTACACAGTCATAAACAGGAATGGTTGCAGATAATCGGACACCTGGTGCAAGCACAGCCCCTTTCTTAACAACCACCCCTTCAACGATCACACAACCTGCGCCGATGAAAGCGTCGTCTTCGATCACAACTGGGCTTGCGCCAACAGGCTCTAATACACCGCCTAGTTGCACTGCTGCACTGAGGTGAACATTTTTACCTACTTGTGCACATGAGCCAACTAGCGCATGGCTGTCTACCATAGTACCTTCATCGATGAATGCACCGATATTTACATACGCTGGTGGCATAATGATTGTGCCAGAAGCCACATAGGCGCCGCGACGTACACTTGAGCCACCTGGCACCATACGTACGTTTTGTTCTGCATTGAAACCTTGTGGTGCTAGGTTGTCTTTATCAACAAAACCACCTGGGAATTCAATGTTCGTACCGTTTCTAAATGCTTCTAAAATGCCTTGCTTTACTTCTACGTTTGCGTGCCAGTTGCCTTGCTCGTCCTGAGTTGCCGCACGTACGCTACCGTTTTCTAAATTGTTTAATAGTTCTAACCAGCTCATGTTTTACTGCCTTAATTCCAAGATAAAATTGTGTCGTTTGCACGCTCAATCGCTGCATTACATTGCAGTTCTAGGTGCGTAAGAGGAGGACGAAGATTCGGTGTTGCCAGGGTTCCTTGTTGGTGCATGAGCACTTTGACAGGAATTGGGTTGGCGACACTAAACAAGCTATTTACAGATTGCGTCCAGGTTGTGAATAAGTTCGGATAAGTACCTGCTAAAGAGCGACGCACAAACTCAGCGGTTTGCTCTGGCCACGCATTGGCTGCAACAGAGACAAGGCCTTTTGCGCCCGCTTGAGCAAAGTAGGGGATCAAGCCATCGTCGCCACTATAAATGGCCAACTCAGGCGCTGCTTCACGGAATTGCTCAAATTTACTGATGTCGCCGCTGGCTTCTTTTAACGCCCATAAGTTGTCGTGGTGTGCAAGATTCTTTAGTACTTGTGGTGACACTTCGACGGCACTGCGACCTGGTACGTTGTAAAGCATACAAGGTAAGTCAGTGGCGTTAAGTAATGCATCAAACCACTGAGTCTGACCAATTACACCCGGTTTGGCATAAAGCGGTGAGCCAAGTAGGTAAGCGTGAATAGGGTGTTGATTGCAAAACTCAACCCAAGCTAATTGTTCTTGTAAGTTGATACCACCTACCGCGACCATAAGTGGGACGTTAGGTGCCAAGTTACAAACAAATTCAACAATCGCTTGTTGTTCAGACAGGGTAAGTGCTAAGCCTTCACCTGTGCTACCAAGCAACAAAATACCATTGCCTGCTTGTTCTTGCTGATGGACGAGTGTTGTAAGTGTGTCAAAGTCAACTTGGTCTTGCGCGTCAAAAGGCGTCACCAAAGCTGTCCATAAAGGATAGTTGGATAAATCGTATTGTGATTTCATCTCTACCGAACTTATAGCATGTTCGGAGTAAGGAGGGTGTCCATACTTCGAACAATTAAAATTCGAAGAGCAATGGACTTAAAAAAGATAAGGCAAACTGGCCTTATTTATTCTAAGACCAGAAGCTCTCCACCAAAATTCTTGCGTCTTGCGCAATTGGTGACAGTCGCTGGGATTCAGCCCAGTCGCCCGAAGTAAACGTTTAGCAAATACGTTTGCTTCTCGGCGTTAATTCCCCTCACTACGGCATCAACGGAGTTTGCTCTCCTCAACCGCGCTACCTGAATAACGCACCTCTTCCAGCCCTGGCAGCCGAGACAATACTCCACTGCGCTCAAATAGGGTGAGGCGTCATTGAAACATTTTAGCCGTCTAGGTGTCAAGCAAAGAGGATTAAAAAATCATCTGTTTAAAACCAGAGGTTATAAACATGGGTATGAAGAGATCAAAAAGCCCGGTGCAAGACCGGGCAAAGGGAGTTTGTTAATTTAAGAGCCGTGGCTTAGTGGCGCACTTTGATATTGCCTACACCCACTTCAACTTCTAAGTTATATTGCCCAGAGCCGAAGTACTCTGTTTGTGAGCTGACCATTTTCTTATGAGACTGAGCTTTGCCCGCAAAACCAGATAGACTCGTTTTACCTACACCGGATTCAAGGTTAACTTGTTTGAAGTCATCAGTGGCTGTGTCGATACGTACTTTGCCCACACCTACTTCAACATCCGCTGTATTTTCAAGTGCTTGTATTTCAATTTTACCGACACCGACTTCAACATCTAGACGCATACTTTTAGGCACTTTGACCTCCCAAGTTTGCTCTAAATTATCATCATCAATAGAAAGTGATAACTCTTGACGCTGACGCGAAGATTTTAGCTGTACTGCGCTTAAATCGACTTTATCAGTAAACCAACCATCATTGTCTTTTGGCTCTAAACGAATTGTGACATGAATTTGATCACCATCGTAGCTAGTCATTTCTAGGCTGCCGACTGGAAAATCAATTTCTAATTCTGTGCTGTTTTCAAGATTAAATGATTGCTCAATGGTTCTAGAATCTTCGGCCCAAACTGGCGCAGAAATAACAGCAGTGGTTAAAGCAGCTAATAATAATTTTTTCATCGTCGTCACCCTGATTGATGTTGTTTAATAAGTTAGACGACAGGTGGGTTGAAAAAGGTTTAAAAGAATTTAAAAAAATTTTGAGGCAACAACGAAAAGAAACGCTATTGCCTGTGCAGTAAGGGTTTAACTAACTGAGTTATAAGCGAGTTACATTAAAACCTTGTGCTTTTAATTGAGCGATTAGACCATATTTTTCTGGTAAATGAAGGGCACCCACGGCAATAAATAATGACTCTTTTGTTAACCTTGGCGCTAATTTTTTAACCCAATTATTATTGCGCTGAGTCAGCATAACTTCTTCACTGAACTTACCATAGTCAGAATCATCAAAGCTGAGATGATAGTACTTGTTTAAGGTGTCCATATCGCCTTTTTTCCAGGCATTAACCAAATCAAGAAAGTACTGCTCAACGTCTTTTAATTGCTCAAGCGTGGTACTTATCATTAGGTCGCCTTTAACGCCGAGAGTACTGAGCATTTCTAGTTGTTGCTCTAAGGTTTCTAACTCGCCGATAGGCTTATTATGCTTTTTAGCATGGGCAATGACCTGTTTGTCGATCCCAAAATCCTCTACATATCCAAGATTTTGATACTCAATCTGCATCATAGTGACCATCACAGCCCAAGGTGCTAGGTTATCAAAAAGCGCAATATTGATCTGTTTTGCTGCAAAATATTGTTTCAATGCTTCGAAGTGCTCGGTGCTTATTTCATCTTTTAAAGTTCTACCTTGCGGTAAAGTCATAAAAGGAATGGATCGTTTTTGAACTTCAAATGCATTGAGTGCCTCAATATTTACTTCAACGATGACTTCATCAGTTTGCTCAATAGCTTGTGTGATTTTTTTTGGTAAACCATTCATGTTTTTATCACCAACATGCACCGTGCCAAATAAATAAGATGTGACACCAGCTTTTTCGACTTTGAACAGAGCCGGAGAAAGTGCAAAGGAGTGATTAGAAAAGCCAATTAAAAAAGTTAAAAGCAGCGCAAAAAAAACGCGGTTTACAGTGATGAACATAGTATTCCCTTTTAAAAAAGTTTCCCCAACATAATAACAAGTCTGCATAAAAAAGGGAGATTTGATGATTTTTTGAATAAACAAAAAATGTGTTGTTAATTTTTGTATGTATTGAATAAGGCTGAGTTATTTTAAATTAATTGGATATTTATTTCTTATTTTTGGTTTTGTTGGATTTTAAATGCGCATAGTGAGGGTTGGAATCCGTAAATAACATAGTGCTTTCTGTTGACTTAATGAGCTACTCGCGGTACAAATAAAAAAAGAGCGCAACGCTATGAATTTCCATACCGTTGTGAAAGTTAATTCAGGTGATTTTTAAATGCTCAAAACAGCACATTCTCTACTAGTCGTGATTATCAACGTGGTGATTATTATTACCGCGGGGGCTGGT
>Ga0209992_10000127_pt1 | contig 105385 bp, 78 predicted proteins | sample 2SBtaG_2_FD_182564 | JGI IMG/M metagenome (GOLD analysis project Ga0209992, IMG submission 182564) | Deep subsurface microbial communities from Kolumbo volcano to uncover new lineages of life (NeLLi) - 2SBTROV12_ACTIVE470 metaG (SPAdes)... | ecosystem: Environmental > Aquatic > Marine >... | reverse complement strand
TGGGAGGCCTCGGGATCGCCCGCCAACCAACCCACCAATGAGCGGCCTTGCACCGCCTCGGGGATGGGCACGTCGAGCAGCTCCAGCAGGGTCGGCGCCAGGTCGACGAGGGAGACCCGCTCAAGGCGGCGAGCCGGCGACAACCCGGGGGCGACGATCACCAGGGGCACCGCCACCTGCTCGTCCCAGAGACCGAAGTTGTGGCCTACCAGGTCGATGTCACCGAAGCCGTGTTCGCCGAAGCTCTCTCCGTGATCTGCGGTGATCACCACCACCGTATTGTCCGACAGGGACAGCTCGTCCAGCAGATCGAAGAGGCGGCCCAACTGCTGGTCGGTGAGGGCGATGGCCTCGTCGTAGAACGCCCGCAGTTGCACACGATCGTCGGCGCTGTAGGGCTCACGGAGCTGGCGCTCCAGGGGACGCAGGACGTCTACACCTGCACCGTCTGGCGGCCCGCCAAAGAGCCCCCGCTGCTCACCCATGGAGCGGTAGTCGTGGACGGCGAAGGTCTGCAAGAAGAGGAAGAAGGGCAGCTCGCGTCGTTCTCGAATCCACGACAGAGCGGTGTTCCAGTTCTGGCTCTCCACCGCGTCGAGACGGGCCTGCCCTCCGCCGCGAGCAAGCAGCAGCTCACGGTCTTCGGCGATCAGACCGCGCAGAGGGTCCCGCTGCCCGTAGGCACCGAAGCCCGCCGCGAAACCGTAGTCGGCGCCAAGATAACCGCCGCCTGTGAACGCCCTCGTCGCCCAGCCCTGCTGCTGCAGCACCCTGGCCATGAGCGGCAAGGACGGCGCGTCGAGCGCGTGGCCTGGGTGCACCACGCCGTGTCCCAGGGGATGGACGCCGGTGAGCATGGTGGCATGGGCAGGCAAGGTGTAGGCCGAGACACTCAGCGCCTCTTCGAAGACCACGCCGTCTCGGGCGAACGCGTCGAGCTGGGGCGTGGTGTCTCGTGAGTAGCCGTACAGGCCCAGGTGATCAGGGCGCGTGGTGTCGAGGGAGATCAAGATCAGGTTCGGACGGGGGCGCCCCTGCTCGCAGAGCAGCTCGGGCACCGCCACCAGCAGCCACCGCTCGGGCCCTGCGCCTGGCCTGCCCCGTGTGGGAGAAGCAGACGACAGGACAAAGGCACCAGACCTCCCCGCCAGGGCCGACACATCGATCGAGGCTTCGTGCCAGCGGGAGGCCGACGAGGACACGTCCAGCGCTGGCAGTTTCTGCAGGCGTCCCTCGTCGTCCCGCCACGACACCTGGAGCGGGCCCGGTGGCCGACTGCGCGCTCCCCCCGGACCTTGGGCGGCGGCAAGAGCCAGGCGAGTGGCGTGGCTGGGCAGGCTCACGGCCAGGGTGATCTCGCTCCCCCCTGGCAGCCTCCAACCCTGGCGTGACTCCCTCCCAGCCTCCAGCCGCAGGGGTGTGGGAGCCGGGCCCTTCCACGGCGCCTCAGCATCTCCCGCCGGCGGAGTGCCCCCGGTCGCTTGCGCGTCACCAAAGTCTGCCTGGGCCCAGCGGCGCACCGTGAGGTGCGTGAGGGTGACAGGCCCGCCCAAAGCTCGGACGACGAGGTCACGGTTCAGCTCCCCCGGCTGGAGCGTGGCCTCGACTTGGCCGGAGCCCGTGGCCACCACCCGCAACGGCTGCATGGTCTGCCCGCCCACCACCGCCACGAGCAGGCGCGGCGCCGCTCCGTCGAACCGGAGCACCACCGTATGTCGCTCTGGCCCCGCTGCGGTCAGTGATCGCCGCCAGTCCTGGTTGCGCTCGAGCGCAATCGAGGGGAGCTGCTGGTCGATCACGGGCGCGGGCGTTCCGCTGCCGTCACTGCGAGCCAGGACGATCGTCTCACGCAACGAAGGCTGCGCCGGCGCTGCCCCGGCGGCTGAGCCATCGCCGTCCCCACAAGCAGCGCAGATCGCCAGGACCAAGAGTGCCGGGAGACGCATCACCGGCCTCTAGTTTCCGCTCTCATCGCCCCCGGGATACTCGACGTCACCCAGGTAGCCCAGCGCCTTCAAGTTGCGGAACATCTCGGGGGACAGGTCGTTCACATCGAAGCCCGTGCCATCCCGGGGGAAGAGCGCCTCGGCGTGCTCGTGAAACGAGCGCAGCTTGCCGCGCAGGCGCTGCACGTCTGCCGCTCGCGTCCCTGACAGGTCAGACCGCTCGTCGGGGTCGACGGCCAGGTCGTACAGCTCGAGCACCTCGCGATCGAACGTCTCTCCGCCTTCGCCGAAACGCACGGTGAGCTTGAGCTCGCCGTCACGGAGGGAGCTGGTGCGATAGCGATGGTTGTCCAGCTCCATGATGGTGACAGAGCGGCCCGGAGGATCTCGCTGATCAGGCCCCAGGGGCGGAGACACGGCCATGCGACGGTCTGCGGGCAGCCCGGCCACGGACAGCACCCACGGCGCGATGTCCACCAGACTGACCGGCGCGGTCAACACCTGGCCCGGCTCCCCCGCCTGGTCAGCGGGCAAGCGCACGATGAGCGGCACTCGCGTGTTGCCGTCGTAGAGCGTCTCGCCGTGTCCGAAGAAACCGTGCTCGCCGAACTCTTCCCCGTGGTCGGAGGTCACCACCACCATGGTGTGGTCGGACAGCCCTGCAGCGCTCAACGAGGCCAAGACCTGTCCCACGAACTCGTCGGCCATGGCGATGGTAGCGTCGTAGTAGGGCAGGTACTGCTTCTGCACATCGCTCAGAGACAGCTCGGCGCCGTTGTTGAAGGCCTCTCTGTCCTTGTGATTGAACGGGCGTTGAAACCCGTCCTCACCGCTGCGACCCAGCAAGCCGTGGCTCTTCAACCAGGGCTCAGACGGCGCGAAGTTGTGCGCGATGTAGGTGTGCAAGAAGAGGAAGAACGGGGCACCGTCCGGGCGGGTCTCGAGCCAGTCCGTGACCGACCCAGCGTCGTAGCGCCGCAACAGCTCAGGGCTCAGGGGCAGCCGCTCCCAGCTCATGGTGTCCAGCAACATGGCGCCGCGCACCGTGTCCACGGCCCACACCGGATCGTTGTGGCTGTAGCGATCGAAGCCCGTGGCGAAGCCGTACTCGCTGGAGACGTAGCCTGCGCCGGTGAAGCCAGCGGTGACGTACCCTGCGTCGGCCAGCAGGTCGGCCAGCAGGGGCGAGCGCTGGGGGTCGAGTGCGTCGGTGACGTCGACCGCTCCGTGGAACGCCGGGTACTGGCCGGTGAGCATGGAGCCGTGACTGGGCAGGGTGTAGCTGCTGGTGGAGTAGGCGTCGGTGAAGAGCATCCCCTCTGCGGCCAAGGCATCGAGGTGCGGCGAGTCGGACGGTTCGTCCCCGTAGCAACCCAGACGATCGGGGCGCAGGGTGTCCAGACTGATCAGGATCACGTTGGGGCGCTGGGTGGCCGTGTCGGTGTACACGGTGGGATGGCCGAAGAACGACAGGGGCGGGTCGTCCCCAAGGGCCTCGGTGGACAGGGTCAATCGCAGGGGCTCGTCAGGGGATGCGGGCAGATCCAGGAGCCGGTCGGACCAGGCCGCCTCAGCCATGGAACCCGGCGCATGGCGGACCTCGTCGAGGACGATCTCATCTTGCGCTCGCACGATGAAACGGACCGCACCCTCCACGTCCGCGCCCCGAGGCATGACCCCCAAGGACAACTCCAGCCTCCGGGGCAGAGAGGTCGGCGGTAGCTCCCAGGCGAAACTGCTGGGCGCCACCGCGAGCAGACCTTCGCGCAGATCCCTGTCCATCTGAACGGACACCGACGACGCACAGCTGCCGTCACTGAGCCGCTCCATGCGACTCACATCTCCCCCGGCCGCAGCGTATTCAGACAGCGAGAAGCGGTGCACCCGCAGCGACTCGTAGACAAGCGGCCGGGTGGGATCCTGAACGGGCGCCAACAGGTACACGGCCAGGGCTCTTGTGCCCGGGTCGGTGACAAAGTCCGCACGCAGCTCGATCGGGTCAGCCCCCACCAGGCCCACCATCACGCGACTGGCGTTCTTGCGCGCATCGAGCAGAGCCAGGATCTCGGCCTGGGACAAGGTCGCCTCGGGATCGAAGGGCTCGGGCATCTCGACCACCGCCACCAGGGGCAGCTCACGAGACGTGGGCTGGGGCCGCGCGGGACGGACAGCCACCCTCACGCTGAGCGCTTCGCCCCCTCCCACCGGCCCTGTGGCGCACACGCCCCAGAGCTGATCGGCGGCCAGGCGCAACTCGCCGCCACGGGGTCGCAGCTCTTCATAGACCACTCCCCCTTCTTGAGTGGGGATGGATCGGTAGAAGAGCTGGCTGCCATCGAAGTTGCTGGAAAACCACATGGTTCCATGGGCTGCGCTGCCCCCGTTGGCGTCTACCTGCGGCGTCATCTCGTCCGCTGGCAGGTCACGCCACAGGCGCACCAAGGGACGCACCACGTCGGCTGCCGAGACTGAATCGTGGGCCGAGTCGGGCACGGGCTCAGGGACCACCGCCCCGCCACCCTCAGCACCCCCGTCCGAACAGGCCAGAAGAGAACAGCCCAGGCTGAGCAGGATGATCAGAGTGGCCGTCTTCACAGAGCGACGTTTCCTGGGCGAGATGAGACTGAGGGGGCCTGGCCCCGCTGGCGGTCACGGCGACGGACCACGAAGACCACGGCCGCAAAGGCCAGGCCAGCTCCCAGGGCCATGAACAAGCCCTGGGTGAGCAGCGGATCAGCGTAGCGCAAGGTCACGTCACTGCCAGCGCTGGCCGGGACGGGCAGGGCCATCAAGGCGTGGTTGGCTCGTTGCAAGGGCACGACCTCGCCGTCGACGGTGGCCTGCCAGTTGTCGCTCCACGATTCGGCAATGACCAGGGCCGCATCGGGCCCGGGGCCTACCCGCAGGGTGATCGAACCCGGGCTGTAGACATCGATGACCACGGCCCTGGCGCTGAAGGGCACCAGGTCCGCCAGATCCAAGGGGCTGAGGACGGTTTCAGACTCACTCTCGTCCGATCCGCCCTCCTCGATCTCGGCCTCCCTGTCGGCCACGGCGCCGTCACTGACCTCCGCCTCGGTGTCCGCCACGAGAACGTCCAGACCGTCGTCACGTTCGTCGGCCCCGGCTTCGTCGGTACCGTCGGCAGGGTCAGCGTCGGCAGGGTCGCCAGCGACGGGCTCGGCAACCTCGTCGCCCACGCCCTCGCTGTTGACGGCGTCACTGGCCTCGCCACTGACCCCTTCAGCGGCATCAGCGCCGCTGTCGGAGAGGTCTTCCTCTTGGAGATCGAGCGGCAGTCCCAGGGCTGGGTCGGGGGCGAAGGGCTGGCCGGGGGTCCAGTCGAAGGGCTCGTCGAGGACCACGGCGCGCAGGGGATCGAAGCGCTTCGAACTCAACCAGTTGAGCCGCACCCCTTCGATGGCCACGTCACTCACATCGGTCACGCACCAGGCCCGAGGGAAGACCTCGTCGTTGCGCAGCACCCGCACGTGACCCACCACCCCCGCCTCGGTGTAGCCCGGGGGCAACAGCTCGGCATCCTGGGTCAGCACCGCAGCCACGCCAAGCATGTCGACCAGCGGCGACGCCATCTCTTCGGCGCTGCTGAAACCGCCGATCTGCGAACCATTGATGGACATGGCCGGAGCGAAGCTGCCCAGCAGCTGCATGGTGCGCCGTGGTGCCATGGGTGCGTAGGCCTGCAGATCATGGAGACCAAAGAGCCCCGGAAAGTTGGGCCGCAAGAACGGCGGATCATTGCCGAACCGGGCCATCCTCGGAGGCACACCTGTCTCAGCGGCGCAGCTGCGAGCGATGTCCACCAGGGGAGAGGCGCTGAGGCTGGCGACCTGGGTCGAGTCTGTGGTCACCGCAGCCGCCGGGGCCGAGCGCAGCAGGGGGAACGCCGAGAGCATCAGCTCGACCAACACCGCGCCGGGCAGCAGGGCGGGAGCCTGGCGGGCCAGACAGCCCCAACCCGATTGGATGGGCCGGGCCCGGGGCCTGAAGATCAGCAGGGCCATGAGCGCCGCCAGCAGGGCGATCAGCGTCGACCGGAACGACGTGCTGGCGGCTCGGACGAAACTCTCCGGCTCCATGCCCGAGAACATGAAGAACTGCTCGGCGGTCACCTGGCCCAGGCTGAACTCTTCGGCGAGTCGCAAGGCCCAGTCGTTGATGTCCCCGCTCGTCGACGTGGAAGGCACCGCCACCATCAGCCACACCGTCCAGGCCGTGACGGCGAAGGAGAGAAACCAGCCCAGACTGGTGATGCGCAAGAATGGCCGGCGCAACACATCGACTCCACCCGCAGCGAGCACAGAGAGCCCGAAGGTCGAGATCAGCAACAGCCGTTTGGGATTGCCGAAACGCAGCGGGGGCAGCCACGCCGCCGCCTGGGCAAACAGCTCGGGCCAGAGCAGCAAGGTAAACACGACCAGGACGATCAGGGTCCAGAGGCGCGAGAGCCATGTGCGCCCGTAGAGCATGGTCAGGATGGCCAAGATCAGGGCCACCACGCCCACGCTCATGGAGGTCTCGGCCCGATTGATGGCAGCGGGGGCCGAGGCCTGACGAATGGTCCCCAAGGCCATGGGGTTGAGGCCAGGCAGGCCTGCGTCGGCATAGAAATCAGGGGCGACGAGCTGGTTCAGGAGAGGCCACTCGAGCCCCTCTTGGGAGAGGACCTTCAGGTCCTGCTCGGAGCGGGCCGAGTCGGCCTCCATGTAATGCAAGGTGGGCAGCACCTGCACGGCAGAGAAGGCCACGCCCAAGCCCAGGGCAGCCAGGCCCGCCAGGCCGCTCATGGCGCCAGCTTTCTTGCCTACGAGCCCTCGCACCATGCGTCCCAGCTCGATGAGACCCGCGGTGCAGCCGATCAGCAGCGTCACCTGGGGGAAGCCCGCCAGCATGGAGAGGGCAAGAGCCACGGCCCCGCCAAGGTAGTAGCGAGCCCGGCCTGTCTCCGCGCCCCGCTGCAGCCCCCAGAGCACCCAGGGCATCCAGACCGCGGCACCCACCACGGGGAACGAATGGAGCCGGGCGGTGATCCACGCCGAGCAGACGAAGGCCAGGGCACCGGTGGCCGCCGCCACCGTCGAGCGGTGGATCGAGCGCAGGTAGACCAACATGCCCAGGCCCGCGGCCACCAGATGGAACCAGGCCAGCAGGGCCAGCCCGTTCAACCCCAGAACCAGAGGAATCCAGGCCGGGGGATACAGCACCGAGTAGTGCACCTGATCGATGTGCGGCAACCCCAAGGCCTGGCTCGGGTCCCAGAGGGGGACTTCGCCGCGGGCCAGGGCCTCTGACGTGACCGCCAGACCGGGCACCAGCAGGTGCAGCACGTCCGACATGGTCCAGTTGGGATTGGGGTGAGGCTCGAGGTCGGCCTCGACCTCGCCGGCGCTCCAGGCCGGAAAATCATCGAGGGTCAGGGGCAGAAACAGCTGGCCAGGCAGCCAGCTCTCGGCGGTGAGAACCAACGCGACCAAGACCAGGGTCAGCATCGGGACGACCATCTGGTGGCGCTGCACTGGCGGGTCATCTCCGTTGGACAGATCGAGGCGGGGTAGGGCGAGAGCCCAGCCCAGGGGACGAACTTACCTCTTTGGCACTCCGAGCCGGAGTCTCCTCCCCAAGCGTCCCGTTTGGTACAGACCATGTGTCGCTGACCGCCCGCCGTCCGGCCACCTGGCCCCAGCCCCCGGTGAACGACCGATCCCCTGCGACGCACGAGGAAACGCTGGCCATGCCCGCCCCATCGAGCAGCCCCTCCCAGACGCCCGACGGCCCCCCTGGCGAACCCGGCGCCCCTGACACCCCCGGTGCAGCCCGTGCCCCTGGCACGCCCGATGCCCCTGAATCGCCGAGCCCTCCCGGCGGCTTGGGCCTGCCCCTGGCCCGGCGCCATGGCGCAGCGCGGGTCAAGACCCCGGGCTCAGGGGCCAGCTCCCGCCGACGCAACGCCAAGACGCTGACCAAGGCCTGGCGGCACCTGCTGCGCTGGACGGGCCTGACCCCGATCCACCTGGCCCGTGAGACCTCCCGGCAGCGCATCGCCTCCGTCGACAAGCAGAGCCAGATCAGGCTGCTGCTCGACTACCAGGACCGGGCAGCCGACGGGCGCCCCCTGCCGCCCTTTGAAGACACGGAGTTTCGCAGCTTCTCCCAGAACGGCGAAGACGGCCTGCTGCTCTACATCTTCGCCCTGATCGGCTTTCGCAGCCGCTGCGCCGTGGAGGTCTGCGCGTCCGATGGCATTCAATGCAACAGCGCCAACCTGATCATCAACCACGGCTTCTCAGCCCTGCTCGTGGACGGCCGGGAGCGCAAGCTCGAAGAGGGACGGCGGTTCTACGAGAAGTGCCCCGAGGTGACCGACAATCTGCCCCACCTTGAGCACGCCTGGGTCACCCGGGAGACCATCGACGGGCTCATCGTGAAGACCGGCTTCGAGGGCGAGATCGACCTGCTCTCCATCGACCTCGATGGGGTCGACTACTGGATCTGGTCTGCCATCCAGTCGGTGCGGCCACGGGTCGTCGTCGCCGAGTACAACCGCTTCTTCTCCGCAGACAAGTCCGTGACCGTGGCCTACCGGGACGACTTCAGCTGGCCCGGCACGAGCCAGCCCGGGGCCTCGCTAGGCGCCCTGGTGAAGCTGGCCAGGCAGCAAGGCTACCGCCTGGTGGGCTGCCAGAGGTCCCAGTTCAACGCCTTCTTCGTCCACGAGTCCGAGGGCCAGCAGTGGCTGCCAGAGGTCGCCCCAGAGACCTGCCTGGGCCGGGCCCTGCTCCCCGAAGCTGAGCAACAAGCGCTCCTGTCCGCAGGCCCGTGGGTCGAAGTTTGACGAACCCCGGGCAGCCGGCGCGCAAGGTTGTACTGTTGGCTCAGGCAGGATCGCTCTAGAATCCGGCCCACCGTATGCCGGGCTCGTCCTGTGCGCCGCCAGTCAGCTACCCAGCTGCCACCCCCACCGCTGCTCTCTCAGATGCCCGCCTGATGGAAGATGCCGTCTACCAGGAGTTCCTCGAACTCGAGGCCGACCACTGGTGGTTCCAGGGGCGCCGGGCGATCTTCGTCTCGCTCCTCGATCGCTTCGTGGGCCGACGGAAGAACAGCGATCGGCTGCTCATGGATCTGGGCTGCGGCGTGGGCGGCATGCTCGGGCCCATGAACGCATACGGCAAGGTCATCGGCACCGACGTCACCTTCAAGGGGCTCGAGCACTGCGCCAACCGGGGCTTCCCCCGGCTCGTGGCCAGCCACGGCAGCCACGGCCCGATCCGGGACAACTCCCTCGACTGCATCACCGCCTTCGACGCGCTCGAACACATCGAGCACGACGTGGACACCATGGCCGACATCTACCGCATGCTCAAACCGGGGGGCGTGCTCATCGCCTCCTGCCCGGCGTATCAGTTTCTCTACGCCCAGCAAGACCGGGTCACCCATCATTTTCGCCGCTACACCCTGGGCGAGTTGAAGCGCAAGACCGGCTCGGTGGGCTTCGAGGTGCTGCAGGGTAGCTACATCAACTTCCTGCTCTTCCCCGGCATCTTGCCTGCCGTGCTGACCATGAAGCTGCTGCAGTCGATCACCAAGCCCTCTGATGACGGGGCGGGCAGCAACGTGGGCATCTCCATCCCCCGATGGCTCAACGCGAGCCTGGCGGGCATCTTCAGCTTCGAATCGAAGCTGCTGCGGCTGTTCTCAGCGCCGGCCGGGCACTCGGTGATCGTGGTGGTGCGCAAGCCCGACCGCTGAGTCATGGCTGCCCCAGCCCCGCCCGCCCTCGGTGATCGTGGTGCTGGCCAGGCTTGACCGCTGACCCCGCCCGCACTTCGTGAGGCGTGGTAGTCTGACGGGCCCCCCACCCTTCAGGTACGGCCGGTCCCCCCGGCTGCCACTCCGTGCGCGTTCTCTTTCTTTACAACGAAGTCGAGAGTCTCGGTCTGCAGTATCTGTCGTCGGCCCTGCGTCACGCGGGCCACGAGACCGGGCTCGTTTTCGACCCCCGGTTGTTCGACTTCTTCCGCCAGGAATACAACAACCGCTGGGCGGCGAAGCTCTTCTCTTTCGAGAAGGAGATCCTGCAGCGCATCGAAGAGTTTGCACCGGACGTGGTGGGCTTTCAGGTGCTCACGGCCAACGCCGACTGGTGTACGCGGTGGGCCGAGAAGATCCGCGAGGCCCTCCCCGAGGTGACCATCGTGGCCGGTGGCTACCACGCCACAGCGTCCGGTGAGGCGCTCACCGAGAGCGGAGCCTACGACTGGATCGTGCGGGGTGAAGCAGAGGACGGACTGGTCGAGCTGGTGAACTCGCTCGAAGACGGCGCCGTCGACACGGCCATCCCCAACCTGGCCTGGCGGGACGAGCAGGGGCACTACACCGAGAACCCCCTGCGTCCCTACGAGCAGGACCTCGACCGCTACCACGCGCCGGACAAGGAGCTGTTCTGGCAGCTGGGCCCTCCGTTCACGGTGGGCCATCTGGTGGAGTGGCGCAGAGGCTGCCCCTGGGGTTGCACGTTCTGCGGCAACAACACCTACCGGCGGCTCTACTACCCGGATCGCAAGGACTACATGTACACCCGGGACTTCCTGCGCAGCCGCTCCGTGACCAACGTGCTCGACGAGCTACGGCGGGTGAAGGCCGCGTACAACCCCAAGCTCATGCGCGTCAACGACGACGACATCTGCGCCGACGAAGAGTGGCTGCGCGAGCTGTCCGAGCGCATGACCGACGCGGAGCGCCTGCCCTTCAAGTGCTTCGCCATCCCCAACAACATCAACGAGCGCACCATCGTCTACCTGAAGACGATCGGCTGCCAGCAGATCCAGATGGGTGTGCAATCGCTGAACCCCGAGGTGCGCAAGCTCATCGGACGACCCAACAGCGACGACCAGATCTCCCGCGCCATCGACCTGTGCAAACAGCACGGCATCGGGCTGTTCGTCGATCAGATCTTCGGCCTGCCAGGCGAGAGCGAGGACGACTGCAAGAAGCTCGAGCGGTTCTACGCCGAGCACAGGCCCGACTGCGTGTCCATCTACTGGCTGGACATCTGGGCCGGGGCCGAGATCCTCGATCAGGCGGTGAACGCAGGGTCGCTGAGCCAGCAGATGGCCGACCGCATCAAGGCCCAGAGCGAGCCCGGCGACATCTCGACCCATCGCCAATATCACACCGACTTCGCCCGGCCCTATGCGACGCGCGTCGAGGTGCACAACAACTACTCCCCCAAGTTCGCCAAGCTGCTCATCAACACGGGCCTCTGGCGGGTCTGGGGCAAGTTCAACCTGTTCAGATTCACTCGGGTGTTCTACGCCTGGAAACACGCGCGGGGGCTGAGTTTCCCGCCCGCCCGCGAAGGCTATGACCTGAGCTGGGCCCGCTTCCCCCGTTTCTTCAGCCACTACTTCAAGCTACGGGTGAAGGGCTGGATCGCTCGGGCCAGAGGCCAGGGCAACGTGCTGGCCCTGGTGCGCCGTCCGCCGGTGGGTCTGCCACGGTGCGAGCGTTCGGCGGATGAGCGGGGCCGGGCCACACCAGCGGTGGCGGCGGCCGACCTCATCGGTCAGGCCCAGACGACTGCAGACAAGGACACCGCCGAGCACGTGGCGGCCTGAGCGGGCGATCGAGCCTCAGCTCTTCTTTGGCCCGAGACGCAACAGCTCCCGGTAGAAGTCCTCTGCCCGTTGGGTGAACGCCTCGCTGGCGTCCTTCTGGGCAGCGAGCTCCTCGATCGTGCTGCTGCCCCGTGCCTCCGCTTGGGCCAGAAGAGTCGCCACCTCTGAGGACGCCTGCTCGATGGCGGCCACGTTCTCGCGCACATGCTGAGACGTGGCGGTGTCGAAGCGCCAGGCCGTGTGCCGGTGGGCTGGGCTGTCGTCCCGCCAGTAGGCTCGCACGAGGGTGACGCTGGCCTCTTCAGACATCACTGCGGCGCTCGCGCCGGCGCCGAAATCGGCCTCCTCGACGAGCAGGGCCGAGCCCCACTGGTGCAGCAGCTCGGCAGACTCGAGCACGTCGAACCACTCGGCCTCGGTGATACGGCAGTGTTCGCCGGGGCGCAACGACTCGTGCTGGCTGGTGGTACGCTTCACGGCGTGACCTGCACCAGGCTCGTGCCGCTCTCGTCCGTCAGCGCGTAGGGGAACGCGGCGTTGGTGCTCGCGCCACCCACCCGACCGTGGCGGTCCATGGCGACCATGCCGATGAAGTGCTTGCGACCACCGGCGGCCATGCGCCGTTCGATGCGCGCCACCACGTCGGCGGTGGCCTGCGCCGGGTGGGCGCCCCTGCGCATGGCATCCACCACGGCGAAGCTGCCGCAGTTGCGGATGACCTCTTCACCCGTGCCCGTGGCCACGCACCCGCCGGCCTCGTCATCGCAGTAGCCGCCAGCGCCCACGATGGGCGAATCGCCCACCCGACCCGGCAGCTTGTAGGCCGCGCCGCTGGTTGTCACGGCCATGGCGAAGCGGCTGCCGTCCTTGACGATCATGCCGATGGTGTCATGGTCATCCTCGGGAGCAGGGCGCTCGAGGTTGCTCGCCAACCAGCGCTGCCAGGCCTCCCGCGCCTTCTGGGTCAGCAGGTCCTGGGTGGCGAAGCCGTGCTCGAGCGCGAAGAGCTGCGCACCAGCCCCCGCCAGCAAGACGTGGCGGCTCCGTTCCATGACCAGGCGGGCCACGGACACGGGGTGCAAGATCTCTTCGAGGGCCGCCACTGACCCGCAGTCGAGGGTGTCGCCGCGCATGATGGCCGCGTCGAGCTGCACCACGCCCAGGGCGTTGGGGTTGCCGCCGTAGCCCACCGACTGAATGGACGCGTCGGCCTCGGTGACCCGCACGCCAGCCTCCACAGCGTCGAGGGGATGGGCCACACCAGCGGCGAGCCTCTTCCAGGCCACGGCGTTGGCGGCCTGGCCGAAACCCCAGGTGGAGGCGATGGCCTGGTCGCGGTGGGTGGTGTCGCGGGTGCCCGCCTTCGCGCCCGCGGGCTGGTCGTGCCCCGCGCCGTCGGCCTCTTCAGCAGCGGCGCCAGCTGCTCCCGACTCGCCCGAGTTCGCAGCCGCGCCGACGCATCCCGCTGCCAGCGCACCGCTCGCCAACGCCCGCCCTGCATCTCTCAAGATCTGTCGACGGCTCAGTGGGATGGTCATGGGGCTCTCCGGAGAACTACGGATAGGTTGGCAACGACTGAGGATAGACATCCTGCGTGTCGAGCAACTCGCCAAGCAACGTCAAGGCCCGCTCCAGCGTTCCAATACACGGAACGTCGGCATCGCGAAGCTGGCCGAGATCCAACATTCGAGTCATGGGGAGTTGATCAATCGTCGGCTTGTAACTCCGATTCGGAGGGAACTGCCGAGTCAGCCACTCCTTGATCCCCCGCCGAGCCTCCCATGAGGCACCGTCCCAGACTGCACCCTCGACAAAGCCCGGCCGATCGCCCATCCGCTGACCGGCCATCAGAGAGACGCAAGGCAGAAACAAAAGTGGCTCCGTGGCCCAAGACCCGGCCCTTGAACATGCGAGGCGCCGATTGTCCCATCCCAATGCCGAGCATCAAGGTCGACACGAGGGAAGCCACACGAGGCGAAGGCCGACTGGGGAACAGTCCTCTCACCCGCCACCCCGCTGCGGCGCAAGAATGGTGACCCCAACGGGATTCGAACCCGTGTTGCCAGGATGAAAACCTGGTGTCCTGACCTGACTAGACGATGGGGCCTACCGGCCGATCAGCCTCGCAAGGCTGGTGCGGCGAGGCGGGATGATACGGGAGAGGGCGCCACCGAATCACCCCCCTTCCTGTCAGCTCTCGATCTCGCAGATCAGCAGGGGCGAGAAGTCGATGAAGTCGCAGGCGGCACAGTGGTAGGTCACGCCCCGGGCCTCACCGCCGATCTCGTCTGCCCGAGCCGGGTCGAGGGCGTGGAGGTGCCCGAAAACCACGTGGGAGACCCTGGCTCGCTCGAACAGGGCGGTCATCTCGTTGGCCGCCAACCCCGGTGACACCGGCGGGTAATGGACCATGGCCAGGCGTTCCCCCGCCGCCTGGGGTAGTGCTTCGAGGGACCGCTCCAGCTTGCCCATCTCTCGGCGAAAGACCTTCTCGGCGGCCGCCGCCTGATCAGCCGTCAGCTCGGCGGAGATGGGTTCTCCCTGCCAGACGATGTGGTCGTGGTAGGCCACCTCGGGGGTGTCCCACAAGCGGGTGCCAGCGATGGCCAGGGGGCCCACCTGCACCACATCGCCGTCGAGCGCGAGGACACCAGGGGGCAGCAGAGGCGCCAACTTGGCCTTCTTCTTCCACCACGAGTCGTGGTTGCCCTTGCCCATGAGCTTGGTACCCGGGCGGTCTGCCAGCCAGGCCAGATCGGGGGCCACCTGCTCGGCGGTGCGAGCCCAGCTGATGTCGCCGGGCACCAACACCAGGTCGTCGTCGGCCACCAGGCGATCCCAAGCTTCTGCCATGCGGGTCGGGTGATCGACCCACTGAGGACCGAAACGATCCATGGTCTTGCCCGACGTACCAAAGGACAGATGAGGATCAGAGAGGGCGAAGACGCGCATGGGTCGCTGGACAGAGTGTCAGGGTGGGCTTGTTATCGTGGCGAGATGCCAAGACATCGCGAAGTGAACCAGTCTAACAGTGGTCCCCGGCAAACCCTGCTCTGCGCCCTGGCCGGAGCGCTGTTGCTGCTCTGTGCGGCCCCCGCCTGCGCCCCCGCCCAGGTGGACGACGGGGCTCCTGGCGCCGTCACCCACCCGGATGCGGCCACCGTTGCTAGCCAGGACACCGGCTCAGCGGCCGCTGCAGCTCACGGCGACGGCGCCAGAACTGCCCAGAGCAACCTGGCCGCACGCAGCGGCGGCTGGCGGCTGCTCGCCACAGACAGCCCCTACCTGCGTCAGCACGCAGACAACCCGGTGGAATGGCATCCCTGGGGCCCCGAGGCCTTCGCCCTGGCGGCAGAGCTCAACCGCCCAGTGTTCCTCTCGATCGGCTACAGCTCGTGTCACTGGTGCCACGTCATGGAACACGAGTCGTTCATGAACGAAGCCACCGCCGCCTACATGAACAGCCACTACGTGTGCATCAAGGTCGACAGGGAGCAGCGCCCGGACGTCGACCAGCGTTACATGGACGCGGTGCAGGCCATGACCGGCAGCGGTGGCTGGCCCCTCTCGGCCTGGCTCACCCCCGACGGCAAGCCCTACCACGCCGGGACCTACTACCCGCCCGTGGGCCGGGGCCGCATGCCCTCGTTCATGAAGATGCTCACCGACCTCTCCAACGCCTGGACAAACGACCGCCAGAACATCCTCGACCTGACCGAAAAGAACGACCCGATCCTGCTGGCAGACCGCCTGCCCAAAGCAGAGCCCTTCGAGACGGACGTGCTACTGGCCGCGGCGACCCAAGAGCTGATCGAGGGCCTGGACCCCGTGCTGGGCGGCATGGCCAGCCGCGGCCCCAACCGTTTCCCCCCATCGATGGTGCTGCGCTTCTTGTTGCGCCGCTCGTTGCGTACCGACGACATCGACCTGGGGCCCGCCCTGGTCACCCTGGACGCCATGTCCAAGGGCGGCATGCGCGATCAGGTGGGCGGGGGCTTTCATCGCTACTCCACCGACCCCCGCTGGGACGTGCCCCATTTCGAGAAGATGCTCTACGACAACGCCCTGCTCAGCAGCGCCTACGCCGAGGCCTACGCGGTGACAGGAGAGGCCCGCTTCGCGCGGGTGGCCCGGGACACCCTGTCCTGGCTGCTGGACGACATGCGCTCCCCCGAAGGCCTGTTCTACTCCGCCCGAGATGCAGATTCGTTGCCCTACGACGAGCAGGGCCAGGCGACCAGTGATCACGCCGAAGAGGGGGACGTCTATCTCTGGACGCCAGGTGAGCTGAAGCGCGTGCTCGGCGACACGGACGGCGCGCATTTCGCTCGGCTCTTCGAGATCACCGACGAGGGCAACTTCGAGCGGGGACTGTCCATCCCCCGGCCTCGGCGAAACGTCGACGAGCTGGCCGCCGACCCTGGGGATGGCCTGCCCAGCGGCGCAGAGTTCGTCACCTGGCTCGACACGCAGCGGGACCGGCTGATGGGCGTGCGCGCCCGGCGTCCCCAGGCGTTTCGCGATGAGAAGTGCCTGACCTCGTGGAATGGCCTGGCCCTGAGCGCCTTCGCCCTCTCGGCGCGGCTGCTCGACGACGAGCCGTTCAGGGTTGTCACCGGCGAGCTGGCCCACGCGCTCATGACCGAGCTCTCGTATCGGGATGAGCAGGGCGCGCTGCAGCTGCACCACCAGCTCTTCGAAGGGCGAGCGTCCGGAGCCGGCGACCTGACCGACCACGCCTACCTGGCCTGGGGCATCCTCGACGCCTACGAGACCACGGGGAACGCCGACCTGCTGGCCTTCGCCTGGGAGCTGGCCTTCGCCATGCACGAGCGCTTCGAAGACCCTGACAAGGGCGGCTTCTTCCTCACCCTGGGCGACGACCCCCTGTTGCCCTCGCGGGGCCGCAAGGTGGTGGACGGCGCCCGGCCCTCGCCCCAGAGCATCGCCCTGTGGATCTTCGCCCGGCTCTCGCCTCTCGACGACGACGGTGTGCTGCGAGCCTCCCTCGACAAGGCCCTCGCGCGCTTGGGCGGTCTGACCTCAGGAGCCGCCGCCAGCCTGCCTAGCTTGCTGCTCACTCTCGACGCCTGGGCCGGTCCCCTGGCCGAGGTGGTCCTCGACGGCGCGCCCGAGAACCCCGATTACCAGGCCTTGCTGGCCGCAGCCCGGAGCACCTTCCTGCCCGCCGCGCTCCTGGTGGCCCGGGCTCCGGAGGCAGCGGCCGCCCTGGCCGGGGCGGGTGTTCAAGAGATGCCGTCCTTGCTCTCCGATCGCACCGCAGACGAGGGCGCCATGGTCTGGATCTGCAGAGAGGGCGTCTGCCTCGCGCCGATCAGCGAGGCCGCTGGCCTGGCCGACCAATGGAGCTTCGTGATCAAGCCCTAGCGACCTGGGGCGACTGGCTTGCGCACAGCCGAGCTCCCACGCGCTCCGCCGGGACCACCGTGACACTCAGCCAGCCTCTGTTCGGCGCTCCGTCGGACCGCGCTCAGCGCTCAGCCAAGCTCCGTCCGTCCATGCCGTGGGAGGGCTGCAGGCCTGCCAGGTGAAGGATCGTCGGCGCCACGTCCAGAATCGAGACCGTGCTCGCGGCGGCGCTGCCGAGCCCTCGACCCTCCCCGTTCAGCTCCGATCGCGAGGCCCAACCTGGGGGCCAGCGCACCAGCAACGGCACGGTCGCGCCAGCCCCTGGCCGAGGGTGATCTGACGTCACCACGATCAAGGTCGGTTCGCCACCGAAGGCCTCATCGATCTGACGCAGCAGGTCGGCCACCAGCCCGTCGAGCCGCTGCAAGGCGTCCTTCTCGTCACAACTCGGGGGCAGCATCTGGGCGCTGGAGAAGAACAAGAACAAGGGGCGGGCGCTGCGGCGTGAGGAGACCCAGGCCAGCTCCCGGCTCCAGCTGCCGTTGCTCGAGGTGTCCAGGTCGAGTCGCTGAAAGTCGAAGCGGGAGAAGCCGCCGGCGAAGCCCAGTTCGGGCACCATGTGCCCGCCCTCCGTGCGTCCGCGGGTCTCATACCCGGCGGCCGCCAAGTCGGTGACCAGACCAGCGCCCAGGCTGGCCTTCAGGCTGGCGTTCGGGCTGGCCATTGAGGCGGGCAGGTGATCCAGCGCGAGCCGCACACCCTGGTCGTGACGCCTCAGGCCCGTGAGCAGACTGACCGCAGCGGGCAGACGCACTGCGCCGGGCGGGCTCGCGTCGGGCCATGGTTCGACGTCCATGGCGCCGACGACCGTGGCTCCGGAGACCGTTGCCCAGCCGTCCAGGCCCGGGGTGCGATCGGCCGAGCCCAGACCGGGCAGATCGACCAAGACCACGTGGGGGCGCACGGGCGGGCCATCCACCACACCCTCGACTGTCAGGTCACCCCACAACCCGTGATCGAAGAGCTGGGAGCCGTCCCTGCCAGGTCGAGTGATCAAGGCCAGGCTGATGGGCTGACCGGCAAAGTACCCCAGATCGACGGTCTCCTCGTGCCAACCCTTGCCTGGCGGGACGTGACGAGACCAGACCGGGAACACCTCGCCATGGAGGGTCACTTCGATGGCGAACGTGACCCCATCACCCTGGCCGGGCCTGGGGGCCAGACGCCGCAAGCCCAGCCGAGGGTCGTCGACCCAGCCCCTGCGGGTGCGCTCTTCGGGAGTGGGCGCCTCAGACCAACCCAGACCAAGATCCGCCACGGCCACGGCCACCCTGAGCGAGTCCCCCGCGAGCCAATCGACCTCCAGCTGCAGGGTGGTGGGGGCGGGCGCGGCGAGGGCACGGCGATCCACGGCCCCCACCGTGACCCGTGACAGCAGCTCAGATGCGTTCTGCGGCGCCTCGCCGCCAGGGATCAGCCCGCGCTCGAAATGCCCCACGCCCCGGGCCTCGTCTGGCTCATAGACGTAGCTCAGGGGGCCCGGTGGTCTGGCGCCCAGGGCCACCAACGCGCCCTCGTCGGCGACCCACCAGAACAACAGCTGGGCCGAGTTGTCCATCCACTGCAACTCACGGGCGGCGGACGCCTGGAACAGCGGACGGACCTCGCGGCCCTCGTGCAGCAGGTGCAGCTGCCCCCCGTCGAGGTCAGGGCGCAGCGCAGGGTGACAACGCCAGCGGCGCAACGCGACGCCGGTTTCAAAACCCAGGGCGGTGCCAGCCCCCGAGGGGAGGGCCTCGCCTCCCAGCCAGTCGTCCGCGGCGATGGGCCACGGATCGGACGACCACAGCTCCACCAGGCGCTGACCCACAGCCTGGGGCAGGTTGGTCTGGGGAAAGTCGCTGACCCTGATGCGCTCGGCGTGCTGCAGCAGGCTGTCACCCGGCTGCAGCGCGAGCGCTCCAGAGGGCAGGTCGGCTGGGATCGACACGGCCCGGGGCTCGCAGCCCGTGGCCAAGAGGGCCACCGCCAGCAAGAGGGCCGAGCGGGCGACCAAGACGAGGTGCATGGCTCGCAAGCCACGGTGACGCCAGCACCACTGCCGGACCTGGGGCAGAGCAGCCCTCTCCATACTGTGCCTTCCATGCGTGGGTCGAAGCCGGAGCACAGCCTTTGCCGAGGCTGTGCGGACACGCATGGTAACCCCTGCCCCTCAATGAAAGAGACCGGAGAGCAAAGCTCTGCTCAGAGGTTCTGGGCCAGGAAACGCACCACGTCGAACGACGACAGCAAGCCCATGAGTTCACCGTCGTCCACGATCAGGACACGGTGGATGCGCTCGTTGGTCATGGTCTGGCAGACCTTGCGCAGGCTCGCCTCCGGGGCGACGTGCACGGCCTTGGGGTTCATCCAATCGCGCACGGTCTTGTCGCCCAGCACGTCGACGCTGTAGTCCTCCTTGCTGAAGAAGTCCTCATCCCACCAGGGTGTCTCGCCCAGGTTCTCTTCGAGGGGATTGGCCAGGTAGTACTCGTGCCGCTCCGCGTCGATACGCCCGCCCTCGACGTGACTCACCTTGACGATATCGGACGCAGAGAGGACGCCTACCAGGCGTCCCTGGCCGTCGACCACAGGTGCGCCGTGGATGCGCTCTTCTTCGAAGACCCTGATGGCCTCAGTAATTGTGTCTTCGGCGCTCAGAGTCGTGACGTCGGTCTGCATCAGGTCTTTGGCGCGCACATGGGTCGAGACGGTCATGACGACTCCTTGGCAAGGGTGACGGCGCTGGTTCTGGCGGGGTATCCGCCGACCTGACGCACCCCCATTGGACCGCCTTGCTGCGCAGCCCACCATGGGACGATGAGCGTAGGCGCCGTGGGCGGACCTGCAGCCCCCGTCAGGCCCTCGCGACGATCCTGGTGGACTCTGCAGGCCAGAGCCAAACCAACCGAGCGGCCGATCGCAGGGAGACTGCCGCTTGAGGCCTCTGCTCAGTCGCCAAGCAGCCCTTCGCGAATGGCCAGGCGGGCGAGCTCTGCAGCTGAGTGGCAGTCGAGCTTGCGTTGCAGATTCTCGCGGTGCTTCTTGGCCGTGCCCACGCTCACGTCGAGTTTGCGGGCGACCTCCTTGTTGCTCAGGCCCAGGGCCAGGAGCTGAAAGACCTCTCGTTCTCGAGGGGTCAAGGTGGTCAGACGGCTGCCTGTGCGCACATCGCCCTTGCGGTTCACTCCCACCAGACCACGGACAAGCTTCGGCGAGATGTAGACCCGGCCGCGCATGGCCGAGCGCATGGCCAAGGCCAGCTCGTCGGGCTCGCTGTCCTTGGAGAGGTATCCATCGGCACCATGCTGCAGCGACTGCTCCACGAAGGTCTCCCCCTCGTGGTGACTCAGCATCAGAACGCGCACCTTGGGATGCACGGCGCGTAGCTGCTCAATGGCGTCGATGCCGGACAGCCCGGGCATGGTGATGTCGAGCAACACCACATCTGGCAGCACGCGAGACACCTGATCGATGGCCGTGCGCGCGTCGCCCACTCCGCCCACCACCTGAAACCCCGCCATGCCGTCCACCAGGCTGCGCACGCAAGCGCGAATCATGGCGTGGTCGTCGACCAGAAAGACAGAGATCTCACTCTGGCCGTTATTCAGCGACTTCGGGTCGTTCATGGTGAGGCCTCTGGCGAAGACTTCCGTGGCGGAGCATGGTACTCGGCGAAGCCCGCCTTGTCTGGCGGTCCGTCCACAGGCAGGCGCACCTCAAGACATGCCCCACCCAACGTGCTCTCGACCAGGTCGATCGTGCCACCGTGCTCTTCGAGAATGCGCCGGCAGATGGGCAGGCCCAGGCCCGTGCCCTCTTGCTTGGTGGTGACGAAGGGACTGAACAACGTCTCCCGTACCTTGGGGGAAATGCCCGGGCCATCGTCATCAACGGTGAAGACCACATCGCGCCAACCGGCGGAGGGAGCCACGACCCGCACATGCACCCTGCGCACGTCGCCCACCTCGACGGCATTGAGCAGCAGGTTCGTGAGCACTTCCTCGACGCGCCCTTCGTCGATCAGCAGGGGCGGCACGTCGGCAGCCACGTCGACGGAGACCACCGCGTTGTGACTGCTGAGAATCGGGCGGCAGGACAGGACCGTGTCGTCGACCAGGCCCGCGACGCTGCAGCGCACCAACTTCAGGTCGAGGGGCTTGGCAAAGGTGAGGGTCTGACGCATCTGCAGCTCGAGCCGCCGCAAGCGACTGGCCAGGTCTTCGAGGATCGTCTGTTCGTCCTCGCCGAGCTGGTCGGCCACGGCGCGCAGGGCCAGATTCACGGCGGTCACGGGGTTCTTGATCTCGTGGGCCAGCATGGCCGACGACTCGCCGATGGCAGCCAGGGCCCGCAGCATGGCCGTCTCGGCGCGGCGGGCCCGTTTCCGTTCGGTGACATCACGAAAGCTGCCCACGAAGATCGGCTCGGAGGCCCCGGGCAGATCGACCCGGTTGACCGACAGCTCGACGTCGATCACCTCACCATCCTTGCGCTTCACGGAGAACTGGCGGGTGTCTCCCAGGATGTTGGTCTCGCCGGTGGACAGATAGCGAGCGAGGTAATCGTCATGGTCGTCGCGATGTTCGCCGGTCATCAACAGGGATACGTTCTGGCCCATGAGCTCCTTGGCGTCATAGCCGAACACGACTTGCACCGAGCGGCTGGCGTCGAGAATGATGCCCTGGGCGTTGATGCAAACCACCGGGTCGAGCATGCCGTCGAGCACGGCGTGGTGCAGTGAACGGCTGTGCGCCAGCTGTTCAGCGAGGTCAGTATGAGCCTTCACGGGCGGCGAGATCTCATCGGCAGAGGGAGCCTGCCAGCCAGTGGCATCAGGGCCAAGCCCTTCCATGATCGACACTCCTGCAGTCCACGACTCGGTGGGCCGTGGGCGGGCAGTTTACCACACCTGACTACCCGATGATTTCAACATACCCCAGCATTCATGGCCATCTGCTGCTGCCGTGCTGGGCCTGCCAGAGTTGTCCGTCGCTGCGGTGTGGTAGACCGGGTGCCCACGCACAACTTCGGTAGCCCCATGCTCCAGACTCTCTGGTTCCTGCTCCGCGAATCGGCCACCTTTCTGTTGGTCGGTCTGCTCATTGCCGCGCTGCTCGACGCGCTCATGGCAGGAGGCTGGATGGTGCATCGCCTGGCCAGCCGTCGACCGCGCTCGGTGGTCCTGGCGACCTTGGTGGGCCTGCCCTTGCCGCTGTGTTCCTGCAGCGTCCTGCCGTCAGCCCTGGCCCTCTCCGAGAGGGGCGCCAGCCGCGGGGCGACCCTCTCGTTTCTCATCTCAACACCCGAGACGAGCGTCACATCGATCTTGCTCAGCTGGGGACTGCTCGGCCCGGTGATGGCTGTGGTCCGCCCCCTCGCCGCCTGCGTCACCGCCATCCTGGCCGGCTTGGCTGAGGACGCCCGGGACCAGAGATCCGAACAGAGCAAAGTCTCAGCCCATCAGCCCATCAGTGGGCCGGCAGCCGAGCCGTCCTGCTGCCAGGCCCAGGCCGACGACACGCCGACAAGCTTCGCTGCCCGTTTTCGCGCTGGCCTGACCTACGCCTTCGGCGACCTGCTGGGAGACATCTTCGGCTGGGTGCTCTTGGGCATCGTGGCCGCCGCGGCCATCACGACCTGGATCCCTGCAGAGACCATCGCTGCAAGCTTCGGCGACTCGTGGGTGGCCATGCCGGCCATGGTGCTCATCGGCGTCCCGCTGTACATCTGCGCCGAAGCGTCCACCCCCCTGGCAGCGGCGCTGGTGGCCCAGGGCATGTCACCGGGCGCGGCCCTGGTGCTGCTGCTCGTGGGACCGGCCACGAACATCGGCGCTCTCGGCGCCCTGCGCAGCAAACTCGGCGGCCCCACCGTGGGCATCTACCTGACCACGATCATCATCGTGGCCCTGGCCTCCGGGGCCCTGCTCGATGTCTGGCTCGGGAGCACCGCGTCGACTCTCGAACTGCCCGACCTCAGCGAGCCCATGCTCCCGGGCCCCCTCGAGAACGTGGCCGCGGTGGTCTTCTTGGGCTTGGGCCTGGCCCATCTGCTCAGGCGCCGAAAATCGCCCTGCGCTGCGGCGGACTGAGCCGCTCAAGCGCTCGCCGTGGAGAGTTGCTCGTCGTCCTCGAGGAAGTAGTTGAACTCCTGGGCTTCCTCGGTGTGCAGGATGTCGTAAGCGTGGGCTGGCGAGGCCGCGTTGAACAGCTGGCGTTGCACGTTCGGATCGCTGCCCACCGCCCGGGCCAAGGCGGCCAGCACCTGCAGGTGTCGGTTCCGTTCGTTCTCCGGAGTGGCCAGGACCACCATGCAGTGCACGGGCCGGCCATCGGGAGTGTCGAAGTTCAGGCCTTCGCGGCTGATGCCCATGGCGCCCACCATGCTCTCGCCGGTCTCGAGAATGCCGTGGGGCACCGCCAGTCCACCGCCGAAGCAGGTCGAGACCTGGGCCTCACGCTCCAGCACAGAGTCCAGCAGCCGCTGCCGGTCTGCGTCGAGATGGTTGGTGCGAATCAACGCGTCCACCAGAGACTCGATGGCCTCCTCCTTGGTCGTGGCCTTGAGGCCGACGAGGATGTTCTCCTCGTGCAAGAAGTCGATCAGTCGGGCGCGGTCTTGCCCGGCGTCCCCCGACTGCTTCAGGGCGTGGCGCACCAGGGGCGGACCGAGAACCTCGTTCAAGGCCACCACACCCAGCCCGATCGTGAGCAACGCCGGTCCCAGCTCGGCCAGGGCCGGGTCGTCCTGAGCCACCAGGATCAGACCCACTGCCACACCAGCCTGGGGCACGAGGGCCATGCCGATGTAGCGGCGCACCTTCTCCGTGGCGCCGGCCAGGCGCAGCGCGAGGTTGCCAGCCAACATCTTGCCCACGAGCCTGGCGAAGAACACGGCCAACACCAGCCTCCACACGTCGGACAGCTCTGAGACGTGCAGGTGCACGCCCGCCAAGGTGAAGAACACCGCGAAGATCGCCGTGCGAATGTCGACGAACGCCGATTCGACGATCTTGTCCTTGTCTGGTGTGAGGTTGGCCAGGGTCATGCCCAGAAACAGGCTGGCCAGCAGGGACGACGCGCCCAGCTGTTGGGCCAATCCCGTGGCCAGGAGCACGGCGATCAGCGACGCCGTGGCCAGCTTCTCGCTCTGCACGATGCGTCGCGTCACCAGCACCAGCAGGACGCCCAGTCCCCCGCCGATGACGGCGGTCGTCCCCAGTTCGATCAGGGGTTGATTGATCAGGTCGATGGCTGAGAGTTCGTTGCCAGCGCCCAGGGCCGTCACCGCCAGGTGCGCCATCTCGAAGAGAAAGATGCAGGCGATGTTGTTGAACGCCACCGCACCCATGAGCGTCTTGACGAACACGCCCCGGCTGCGGCTCTCGGCCACCAGGGCCACCACCGTGGCAGGGGCGGTAGCAATGGAGAGGGCCGCCAGGAGCAAGCCCAGCCCCCAGGGCTGCCCGCAGATTCCCACCACCACCACGTAGACCAGCAGGGGCGTCACCAGCACCTCGGCCAAGATCAGCAGGCCCAGCCGGGCGTGAGCTCCCCGCAGGCGACGCATGTTCAGGTGGCCGCCCACCACCAGGGTGATCAAGCCCAGGGAGAAATGGGTCACGGGCGCCAGGGACGAGGCGTCTTCAGCGCTGACCCAGCCCAGCCCAGCGCTGCCCAGGGCCAGGCCAGCCAGGATCTGTCCGGTCACGCTGGCCAGACCGCACAGTTTCGCCAGCCGGCCACCGAGCAAGCCTACAACGGTGACCACAGCCAACAGGAGGAGGGGGTCCAGGGTCATGGTGGCGGGGCGACGGGTCAGGAAAGGTGGCCGCGGCGTCAGCTCCGCGGGCCGCCCAGGGTAGCGCAGAGACCGCCGGATCCCAGGCGTGAGCCGATGGCCGCACAAAGCCTCTTGGCTGCAGGCAGCTCACATCGACACAAATCGATAGAATCAAACGAGCCTGTGCCGCTACTAGAAGAGCCGCGCACGCGGGCCTCGCGATCCTGACGCCGATGTTTCACGGAGAGTCTCAGCATGCAGACCTTGCTCATCCTCGTTCTCGCGCTGTCCCCCACCCTGCAGCCCCTGCAGCTGGCCCCCACCGACGCGCCGACACGACTGCTGCAGCTGACGAACGACTCCTTGATGGACAAGTTGCACCTCGGCCGGGACGGCGGCGTCGCGGTGTCGGTCAACCTCGGCGGTGGTCTGTTCACGCCGGTCTCGCAGCGTCTTCCCCGCACGCTGGTGTCGTTCGTGCTCCCCGGCGATCTCAATGGCGATGGTCTGGCCGATCTCTACCTGGTCTCGCCCGATGCCAACACAGCACTGCTCGGCGACGGGACGGGCCGTTTTCGTGACCGCACCCAGGAGCTCGGCCTCGCTGACAAGGGCCTGGGACTGTCCGCAGAGCGCGTTGACCTTGACGGGCTCGGTGCGCCGGAGCTGCTGCTGCACAACACCTCCGGCGATGTGATCTTCTGGAGCGACGGCGCCCGATTTCGCCAGGACGCAAAGGCAGCGAGGGCCGACGGCAAGGTGGGCGAGCCTGGCGCCCTCTCCATGGCAGGTGCCAGCGCAAGCCATGGCGGGCGCGTCCATGGCAAGCCATGGGCCCCGAACCCCACTGCCATGGTGGGCGGCGGCAGCACATTGAGCCCGGAGCAAGCGCGTATTCTGAGCCACATGTCCCTGCTCTACGTCGGCGACGGCCTCGGTACCGAGGTGAACCAGACCCTGCGCATCAGCGGTGTCAATCTGCAGATCGTCAACGGCCTCGACGCCACCAATGGTTTTCCAGCCGACCCCTCCAGCACCGACCCCTTGCTCACCCAGGTGAACGGCTTGGGCAACCTCATCGTGGGCTACAACGAGCCGGGCAACCCCTCCGGCGACGTACGCACCGGCTCGCACAACATCATCGTCGGACGGGGCCAGAGCCACCAGAGTTTCGGCGGCACGCTGAGCGGCAGAGACAACAGCCTCGCCGCCCCCTTCGCGTCTGTCAGCGGCGGCGCTCGCAACCTGGCCAGCGGCGACAGCGCCTCGGTCAGCGGCGGCTATCGCGGTGTGGCCAGCAGCGCCTTCTCCGCCGTCAGCGGCGGCCGCTACAACATCGCCAGCGGCACCTACGCCTCGGTGAGCGGCGGAGCCCTCAACCAGGCCACAGGCAAGGCCGCCACGATCAGCGGCGGCCAGTTCAACACGGCGGCTGGTGACTACGCCTCGATCTCCGGCGGGCTGAGCAGCACGGCCGCGGGCCTGAGCGCCTCGGTGAGCGGCGGCGCCTTCGGCCAGGCCCTGGGAGACAACTCGTCCATCAGCGGCGGACTGGTCAACACATCCAGCGGCCGCTATGCCTCGGTCAGCGGCGGCCAGACCAACGCCGCCATCGGGGACAACTCGTCCGTGAGCGGCGGCAGCTCCAGGAGCACCGTGGGCGCCGATGACTGGGCCGCGGGAAGCCTGGCCGAGGACAGCTGAGGGTCAACGCCCGTGCGTAGCTTGCCTGGGGGCCGCTCTGGCCGCCCGCCGGTGAGTGTGTTGCCGTCAGGTGTCCAACCAGAAGCAGGGCTCACTCTCTGTGCCTGCCGGTAGGTACGATCCGCAGCCTCGGCCCTGCCATGCAAAGATCTCCCTCCACCATCGCCACCGTCGTCCTGGCCTGTGCCCTCTGCGCCAGCTGCCAGACTCCGACCCAGTACGTGTCCGATGCCGACGACGCCACGTACGCCATCATCCGCCAGCGGCGCGACGAGCTGGCTGCAGGCGGGCCGTTCAGCATCCAGCGCCCCGAGGACACGCTGCGCAAGCGCCTGATCGCAGGAGAGTCGCCAGAGCCCTTCACCCTGACCGAGCTGCTCCTCGTCTCCTCGGAGAACAGCCGCGACTTCCAGAACCGCCGCGAGTCCCTCTACCTCGCCGCCCTCGACCTGACCCTCGAACGCTGGCGCTTCTCCATCCAACGCAACGCCGGGGGCGACGCGTCGGTGGCCGACAGCGGCACCAGCTCTGCAGGTGTGCTCTCTCAGGCGGGCTTCAGCAAACTACTGGGCACGGGCGCGCAGATCGTGGGCGACGCCAGCCTCGAGATCTTCAGGGACATCGACAGCAGCGATGGCTGGGACGCGGTAAGCAACCTCTCGCTCACCATCAGCCAGCCCCTGCTCCGCGGCTTCGGCTCCAAGATCGTGCTCGAGCCCCTGACTCAGGCTGAGCGCGATGTGCTCTACGAGGCCCGGGCCTACGAACGCTTTCGGCGCACTTTCGCCTACGACGTCACCGAGCGCTTCTTCGGCGTCCTGCGCCAGCTCGACACGCTCTCAAACGAGCAGGAGAATGCCCGCAGCCTGACCCTGCTCCGAGAGCGAAACGAGGCCTTCGCCGAGGCGGGGCAGCTCAACGAGATCCAGGTTGACCAGGCCCGCCAGGATGAACTTCGAGCGCGCAACCGGGTCATCGACGTACAGCGCACGCTGCAGAACCAGCTCGACTCGTACAAGCTCTTGCTGGGCCTGCCCATCGACGCGACCTTGCCGCTCGACCGTGGGGACAACCTCGACCTCTCCCGCTGGCCCTTCCTTGATCTCGACCCCGGTGAGAATCTGGTCATCGATCTGGCCCTGGCCAATCGCTTCGACCAAATGACCTTGAACCAGCAGGTCGAGGACGCCGCGCGCAAAGTGGTCGTGGCCGAAAACGATCTTCAGTCCGGGCTCGACGTCGTGCTCAGCGGCAGCTCGACGAGCTCTGAGGGGCAGCCCTTCGACCACGACGGCAGCACAGTCCGCCCCTGGCGGTTGGCCCTCGAACTCGACCTGCCCATCGACAACATCCCCGAGCGCAACGCCTACCGCCAGAGCCTGATCACCCTCGAACGCTCCCGACGGAACGCCGAAGAATCCACGGATCGCATCGTGGCCGATGTGCGCGATGCCCTGCGCAGCCTGGCCGCCGCTCGGGAGTCGTACCAGATCCAGCAGAACGCCGTGGTGCTGGCCAGTCGGCGGGTCGAGAGCACTGAGCTCAACCTCGAGGCCGGCCGGGCAGCCACCCGCGACGTTCTCGAATCAAAAGAGGCGTTGTTGCAGGCGCGCAACGGCCTCGCAGCAGATGTCACGGACTACATCCTGTCCGGACTTGCCCTTTATCGAGACATGGAGCTGCTGCGCATCACGGACGCAGGAGTCTCTGTAGAAACCGGGCCCGTCCAGGCCCTGATGGAGACTCGGAACCCATGAGTTCTCAACGCAAGCGGTCCCTCTGGCCTCTCCTCTTCACCGTCGTGGTCTTGGGTGGCGCAGGCTGGGCAGCCATGACCCTGACCGGCGAAGACCCTGCAGCCAACCGCACCGTCGTGGGCGCTACGGCGATCAAGGGGCCGCTCAAGATCAGCGTGGTCGAGCGGGGCAACCTCGAGGCTGCGGACGCGGTCACGCTCAAGAGCGAAATCGAAGGCCAGTCCACCGTGCTCTATCTGATCGACGAAGGCACTCACGTCGAGCCGGGCGACCTGCTCTGCGAGCTGGACAACAGCGCCTTGGTCGACCGCCGCGTGACCCAGGAGATCCGGGTCCAGAACGCAGAGGCGGCCTTCGTCAAAGCCAAGCAGAACCACGCCATCCAGGTCAGCCAGAACGAGAGCGACGTGGCGAAGGCGACGCAAGAGCTCGACTTCGCCAGCCTCGACCTCAAGAAGTACATCGATGGAGACATGCCCCAGGAGGCCAAGAGCAAGGACGAGGCCATCCTCCTTGCAGACGAAGAACTCTCCCGCGCAGAACAAGACCTTGAGTGGTCGAGACGCCTGAACCAGAAGGGCTTTCTGGAACAGGCTCAACTCGACGCGGACGAGCTGGCCAAGACCCGTTCGGTGGTCAAGCTCAACCAGGCCAAGCGAGCCAAGGAACTCTTCGAGGACTACGAGATCCCCCGCCGCAAGAAAGAACTGGAGAGCCTGGTCACCGAGAAGGAGCGGGAGCTGGTGCGGGTGAAGCTGCAGGCTGGCGCCCGTCTCGCCGACTTCGATGCCAACTGGCGCACAACCGACGCCACGTTCCAGGTCGAGACGGCCGAGTTCGACAAGCTGGTGAGCCAGATCGAGAAGTCGCGCATCGAGGCCCCTGTCTCCGGCATGGTGGTCTACGCCCGGGAGAGCAGCGGGCGCTACGGCGGTGGCGAACCCATGAAAGAGGGCTCCACCGTTCGGGAGCGCCAGTCGATCATCATGATCCCCTCTTCTGATGGGTTCATCGCCGAGGCCAGCCTGCACGAGTCCGTGCTCGAGAAGGTGGTCACGGGCATGGCCTGCGCGGTCACCGTGGACGCCCTGCACGAGACCTTCCCCGGGGAGGTCAGCTACAAGGCCGTGCTACCCGACCAGAACTCGTGGTTCGCCAACCCCGACCTGCGAGTCTACAAGACCAACATTCGCGTACTGAGCCAGGACCCACGCATTCGCCCGGGCATGTCCTGCAGCATCGAGATCCTGGTGGACACACTCGACGACGCGGTGCAGCTGCCAGTGCAGACGATATTCCTCGACGCGGGCTCCCCCGTGGTCTTCGTGTCCACCCCCACGGGCCACGAGAAGCGGGCCGTGACCGTGGGCCAGAACAACGGCCGCTGGGTGCACATCATCGACGGCATCGACGAGGGCGACGTGGCTCTGCTGGCCCGCCCCCCGGGTGCCGAGTTGCTGCCGGCAGAACAAGAACGCAGCGGCTCTGAGCGTGGGCCTTCAGAGCATGGAGGCTCTGAGCGCGGCGGCAAGCCACCCGAAGGCGCCTCTGAGAAGGGCGGGGGCCGGCACGGACGAGGCAGCAAGGGCGAAGGGTCGACCGCCAGTCACAGCCAGGAGTCCTCCACCAAGGACGGCGACAAGCCACAACTTGCCTCCCCGGCGAAGCCTGCCGCGACCAGCGAGAAGGGCAGCTGATCACCAGCCCCATGACCCATGTGCCTGAGACCCGCGCCGTCGCTCACCTGGAAGACGTGCGACGGCTCTACCGCATGGGCTCCGAAGAGGTGCACGCCCTCGATGGGGTGAGCTTCGACGTGCAGCCCGGCGAGTACTGGTCGATCATGGGCGCCTCGGGCAGCGGCAAGTCGACCCTGCTCAATGTCATGGGCTGCCTCGACCGCCCCTCCTCCGGCACCTACGAGCTCGGGGGCGAAGACGTGAACACCCTCTCGGATGACGAGCTGAGCGAGATGCGCTCCCGGCGCCTGGGCTTCATCTTTCAGTCGTACAACCTGATCGCCCAGCTCGACGTGCTCGAGAACATCATGGTGCCGCTCTTCTACCAGGACGAGCCCCCCGCCGACGGCGAAGCCCGAGCCCGCCAACTGGCAGAACGCATGGGCCTCGGCGAACGACTCGGCCACCGACCCAACGAACTGTCCGGTGGCCAGCAGCAGCGGGTGGCCATCGCTCGCTCCCTGGTCAACGATCCCGACCTGATCCTGGCGGACGAGGCCACGGGCAACCTGGACAGCCAGACCGCCAACGAGATCCTCGACCTCTTTGACGAGCTCTCCCGGGAAGGGAAGACCATTCTGTTCGTCACCCATGAGAGCCACGTGGCCGAGCGGGCCAGCCACGTGCTGCGCATGCGCGACGGACGCATCGAACAGATCATCGATCAACGGCTGGGAGCGCAGGCCACATCATGAGAGGTAGTGCTCTGCTACGCACGGTGAAGGCAGGGGTGAGCAGCCTCATGCTGCACAAGCTGCGCACCCTGCTCACCACCCTGGGCGTGCTCTTTGGCACCAGCAGCGTGATCTCCATGCTGGCCATTGGCGAGGGCGCCAGCCACGAAGCTCAAGAGCAGATCAGACTGCTGGGCAGCCAGAACGTGATCCTGCGCAGCGTCAAGCCCGCCGACGACCCCAACGCGGGCAACCAGCAATCGCGGGTGCTGGCCTATGGCATCACCGACGACGATCTGGCCCGGGTCGAGCAGACCTTTCCCGGGGTGACGCACATCGTGCCCATCCGCGAGCTGCAGCACGAGGTGCGCTTCAACGACCGGGTGATGACGCCACGGATCATGGCCACCCGGCCGCTCTATCTCGAGGTGACCGGCCGGCTCATTTGGGAAGGCCGCTTTCTCACCCCTGAAGACGAGCGCACGCTCAACAACGTCTGTGTCCTGGGCACCGAGGTGGCGCGGTTCTTGTTCCCCTTCGAATCGGCCCTCGGTCAACGGGTCAAGGTCGGCCCTGACTACTACACCGTGGTGGGTACACTGGCGCCCAGAGTGCCCTTGTCGGACGACCCTCCCGCAGCGGGCAGCGATGTCACCGGCGAGGTCTTCGTACCCTACGAAACCGCGCGCAAGTGGTACGGCAAGCTGCAGGTCGTGCGCCGCTCAGGCAGCTTCGACATGCAGGAGGTCGACCTCCACCAGGTCATCGTGGCCGTCGATTGGCCCGAGAACGTGGGCCTGGTCGCCGGGGCCGCCCGGGAGATGCTCGGCCGCTTCCACAAGAAGCGCGACTACGAAGTGGTGGTGCCCCTGGAGCTGCTGGCCAGGGCCGCCGAGACCAAGCGCATCTTCAACATCGTGCTCGGCTCCATCGCGGGCATCAGCCTGCTGGTGGGCGGCATCGGCATCATGAACGTCATGCTGGCCACGGTCACCGAACGCACTCGCGAGATCGGCATCCGCCGAGCGCTGGGTGCCAAGCAGCGCCACATCGTGACCCAGTTTCTGGTCGAGACCGTGTGCCTCTCCGTAGGCGGCGGACTCATGGGCGTGGCCTTGGGCCTGGCCATCCCCGTGGCGGTGGAGCACTTCGCCGACATGGTCACCATCGTCACACCGTCAGCGCCCCTGCTGGCCTTCGGCATCTCGGCCGGCGTGGGAGTGCTGTTCGGGATCTACCCGGCCTGGCGCGCGGCGAAAATGGACCCGGTCGAAGCCCTGCGGCACGAGTGAGAGGCGGGATGGCCGCCGACCTACGGCTGCCAGTCCCCTACTGACGCAGCACGAAGCTCAGGATCACGTTGCCGCTCGCAGCCGGATTGGTGCTGGCCCATGGGTACTCCAGGCCAGTTTGGCATCGTCGGCTGTGAGCTCGGAGGGCCGAAGCGTTCGGATGCGGCGAGGTGGCGTCACCAGCCAGGCCTCGTCACCCTTGCGGCGAGACCAGAGTGACGCGCCACACTCCGTCCCCGGCGAGAGCCCGTCGGGTTCGACGGAGGAGAGCTGCCCATCAAGGGGTCAGCAGACACCACCAGAAACCACCGTGGGAAACCGCCGAACGGGGCCACGGCACGGCCGCTAAGCTGGTCCCGCGGATCAGGCCCCGCCCGTCAACTCGCCCATCAACACCCAGGCATTCCAAAGCCCGTGCACGAGCATGCAAGGCAGCAGACTGCCCGTACGAAGTCTGAGCCAGCCCAGCGCCAGGCCCAGGACGAAGTGGCTGACGAAGATGAGCGGCAGCATGTGCAGCACGGAGAACATGGCGGCCTGGACGATCAGTGTGTCGCGCGGCTGCATGACCAGCCCCAGACGCTCCTGAATGACCCCGCGGAACGCGAACTCCTCGAAGATGGCGGGGTGGACGCTGATCAGCAGGAAGGCTGTCCACATGGGCCAACCGGCGTCGCGGAAGGGAGTGACGTACGACTCGACCCCGACACGCGTCAGCTCGAGCAGACTCATGTAGGCGGTCATGAAGAGACCGAATCCGAGCAGTACCAACGGCGTGATCCACCAGTTGTTCCCACGGAAGCCGGGCTCGGCCAAGAGAGGCCTGATCCGCGAGCGATCGCCCCAGCACCAGAACAAGACGATGGCTGCCACGAGGCAGCTCACAACGGCATCGATGAGCGGCCACTCCAGCTCGCTGAACGCCGCCACCAGCGACGCCGCCGCGGACGTGATCAACAGGACGACCCACAGCTCAAGGGCGCCCTTGAGGTCCCCCAATGCTCGCCGGGTCCGCCGCTGGCGTTGCCCGGGACGAGAGCGCCTGGTCGTAGCTCCGGTCATCAGCCGTTCGCAAGTGGTGCAGAACGGCTTGTCCGTGAGCAGTGCGGCCCCGCACGTCGGGCAGGTGCCCCGTGGATCCCCATCGTGCGCGGCCACCATCAGGTCGGCCCGGGCTCGGCGCGCCGCTGCGAGACCTGCTGGGCCATCGCCGCTCGGATGCCGGCCAGCAATCCACTGATGATGAAGAACTTCCAGAACAGCCCTGAGAGCAGGGTCCCGGGCTCAACCACGGCTTGAACGGCCACCAGGACGAGATACACGCAGAGTCCCGTCACGATGGCAGGCAGCGGTGAACTCCTGGCCCAGAAGTAGAGCCCGATCATGATGGCCGCCACGAGGTAGACCGCCAAGAATGTGCGCAGCACCTCCGCGTCCATCTGCGACTTGAACTCCGTGACGGTCATCTCCTCACCAGCGACCTCCAGCCAATCGTCCGCGCTGAACTCGGCGTCGACCTCGGCTTTTGCCTGATCGACGACCGTCTTCACCCCGAGCCCCTCACTGGTGCCGTGCAATGCGAGGAGGATGCCGATCGCCAGCAGCCAGCGCCCCGCGTTGCGGACCTTCCGCTTGTTCACCTCGCGCCTGTGCTGCCCGCGCCTGGCGACCGCTGCCGCCCGCGCCGACACCGGCTCAGCCACGGCTTGCGCCGGAATCAGTCCCTTGATCCTGCTGGCCGGCCGGGGCTCATCCAGATCGTCCCTGCGCACGAGCGTCGCCGCGTCGATCTCGCCATCGGCTGCCAGCTGCTTGAGTTGGGCTCCGCTGATTGGACCTCGCTCGCCCCCAGTGGATACGACGTACCAGGCGTGCGACATGGTCATCCTCCCGTGAACTTCCGACGCGTGTGCTGTGAAATCGCCAGCTGGGACCGTGTCGAGTGAGCCCCCTAGCTCCGCTGCCCAGGTCTCGAGCATACACATCGTATACGAGACCGGCGAGGTGCGGATGGGTCGTGCCCCACGGCCCTGTCCCAGGCCCCGACGGGCGGGAGGATCACGGGCCATGGAGCGGGCCACCACCGCCAGAGCACGCTTCACCAGGCACCAGAGGCTCGCCCCAAGGCACTGACGATGCAGGAGCCAAAGTGGTGGGGGCGCAGGGACTCGAACCCTGGACCTGCGGCTTAAAAGGCCGATGCTCTACCAACTGAGCTACACCCCCACAGATGGCGTGGCGCGGCAGATCGCCGCGGCAGTCCTGTGGTTCAGCTGTCTTGGATCTCCTGGACCCGGGCGTCGGCGAGCTTGTCGATCTCGGCCTCGCTGTTCTTGGTCAGGGTCTGGATCTCGTCTTTCAGGTCGCGGGCCTGGTCTTCGGAGAGTTCGTGGTCCTTGGCCGTGGCGTCGGTGGCCTTGTTCTGGTCGCGACGGATGTTGCGCACGGTGACCCGGGCCTGCTCGGCCAGCTCTTTCACCCTGGCGGACATCTTGTCCCGCTGCTCCTGACTCATCATGGGCACGTTCAGGCGGACGACCTTGCCGTCCGTGGCCGGGGTGATGCCCAGGTCGCTCTTGAGGATGCCCTTCTCGATGGCCGTGCACATCGAAGGGTCAAACGGCTTGACCAGCAGCTGACGCGGCTCGGGCATGCTGATCGTGGCCACCTGGTTCAGGGGCATGGGGCTGCCGTAGGCGTCGACCCGCACGGAGTCGACCAACGCGGGTGTGACCCGGCCCGCTCGCAGCCCTTTGAGGTTCTCGCCGAAGAAGTCGATGCCCTTCTGCATCTTCTCCTTGCTGTCTTTCAGGATGGCTTCTGCGCTCATGTTCGCTCCCTTCGCACACCGCCTCGGGGAGACGGTCGTGAGTAGCTGATGCCCCGGCGGGTAATTTCAGTCTGCCGTGACGGTGGTGCCGATCGCTTCGCCTGCCACCACCCGCTCCAGATTGCCAGGGGTGAGCACGTCAAAGACGTTGATCGGCATGTTGTTGTCCATGCACATGGTAATGGCGGTGAGGTCCATCACCCGCAGATTCTTGTCGAGCACTTCGCGATAGGTCAGGCGCTCGAAGCGCTGGGCGCCCGGCACCTTGTGCGGGTCGGCGTCATAGACCCCGTCGACCTTGGTGGCCTTGAGCATGATGTCGCAACCCAGCTCGGAGGCCCGCAGAGCTGCCGATGTGTCGGTGGTGAAGAACGGGTTGCCTGTGCCCCCCGCCAGGATCACCACCCGGCCCTTGTCGAGGTGCCGAATGGCCCGCCGACGGATGAACGGCTCACAGATCTGGTCGGCAGAAACCGCCGACATGAGCCGAGCCTCCAGGCCGTTGCGCTCGAGCCCGTCCATCAGGGCCAGGCCATTGACGATGGTGGCCAGCATGCCCATCTGGTCGGCGGTGGCACGGACCGACACGGTGCCGAGAATCTCGGTCCCGCGCAGGATGTTGCCGCCCCCCACCACGATGGCCAGCCTGCAACCGCTCTGGACCACAGCCCGCACCTGCTGGGCCAATGAATCGATCGCAGCAGCCTGAATCGAATGGTCGGCGTCGGCCCCGAGGGCCTCACCGCTCAGCTTGAGCAGAACACTCTTGTAGGCCACGGGCCGCTCCCAGTACCGGGCAGAGTCGTGGTCAGCTACCGATCTCGAAGCGAGCGAAGCGGTTGATCTTGATGTTCTCGCCCAGCTGGCCCACGGTCTCGGTGCGGAACTGCTCGATGGTCTTGGTGTCGTCCTTGACGAAGGACTGATCGAGCAGCACACGTTCGGCGTAGAACTTGTTCATGCGCCCGGCCAGCATCTTCTCTTGGATCTCAGCGGGCTTGCTCTGATCGATCTGAGACTTGAGGATCTCGGTCTCTTTGGCCACCAGCTCTTCGGGCACACCTTCGCGAGCCACGCAGATCGGGTTCATGGAGGCGATGTGCAAGGAGACCTCTCGGCAGAAGGTCTTGAACTTGTCGGTCGCGGCCATGAAATCGGTCTCGCAGTTGACCTCAAGCAACACACCCACCCGCCCGTTGTGGTGGATGTAGCTGCTCACCAGGCCTTCGCTGGCCTCCCGACCGGCCTTCTTCGCGGCCTTGGCGATGCCCTTCTTGCGCAGCCAGTCGACGGCCTTGTCGACATCGCCGCCGCTCTCGTTGAGGGCCTTCTTGCAGTCCATCATGGGCGCGCCGGTCATGGTGCGCAGATCTTTGACCTGGGTGGCGGTGATCGTGGTGCTCATCTGCTCAGGACTCGGTGCTGGGGGCCTTGGTGGTGTCAGAATCATCGCCGGAGCCCGCCGTCACTGGCGTACTCGCAGCTTCAGTGGCGGGTGTGCTGGGAGCGACCGCGGCCTCTGGCTCAGTGCCTGCGGGAGCGGCGTCAGCGGCAGCCTCAGCAACTGGTGCGTCGCCCTTGCCGGCAGCTGCCTTGGCCTCATCTTCGGCGGCCTTCTTCATCTGCGCCGCCAGAGCGTGGTCGGAGTCCATGGCATGGACCTTGCCGCCCTCGTCGCGCACGCCCAGTGCATCTTCAGGCGCACGACCCGAAGCCTTGAAGCGCTTCTGGCCTTCTGCGATGGCGTCGGACAGCCGACCCAGGATCAGACCCACCGAACGCATGGAGTCATCATTGGCCGGAATCGGGATGTCGACCGGCGTGGGATCACAGTCGGTGTCGAGGATCGCGATCACCGGCACGTTGACCCGCCGGGCCTCGGCCACGGCGATGTGCTCGCGCTTGGGATCGATGACGACCATGGCGCCCGGAATACGGTTCAGGGTGCGCAGCCCATCGAGGTTCTTCTTGATGCGGCGCAGCTCGCGGGTGAGCTGGGACTGAGCCTTCTTCTTCAGCGCGGCCATCTCGCCGTTCTCTTCCATGCCCTCGAGTTCTTCGAGGCGGCTGAGACGGGAGCGGACGGTCTTGAAGTTGGTCAGGGTGCCGCCAAGCCAACGCTCGGTCACCCAAGGCATCTCAACGCGCTTCACCTCTTGCAGCAGGATGCCGCGCATCTGGCGCTTGGTGCCTACGTAGACGATCTGGCGTCCAGTGGCGGCCACTTCGCGGAGGAAGTGGGCAGCCTTCGTCAACCCGCGCACGGTGTGCACCAGGTTGATGATGTGGATCTTGTTCCGCCGGCCGTGGATGAACGGCTTCATGGCGGGGTTCCAGGTGTGCGTCCACGAGCCGAAATGAGCACCGGCCTCGAGAAGTTCCTCGATCGTGGTTTTTTGCAACGGATTCTCCGGATCCCGCGATCTCACACGAGATCTTGCGGGGCGCCCTGGAAGGCGTGAGTGGTCATGGAATGTCCCGAACATCGTCGGAACGAACAGCACGCTGCACTCTTCGGCCACGAGCCACCGATCTGCCCCCTCTCAGCCTTTGAGCTGGCCGGGGCGACCTGTGACCACGTCTTGAAGTGCGCAGCGCACAAACGAGCCGAGAACCCTAGCAAAACAAGGCGGTTGGCATCAATCCGCCGAGGTACAGAGCCTGCCGAATCCCGTGCGATCCGTTCGCCCCGCCCCCTCGTGCCGCTGCTGGCCTCAGCCCGTTTTCAGCCACCGTTGCCGGATCTCGCCATCCGGGATAGGTTCATTTCGCCCCCTCTTCAGGAATACATTCCCATTTCCCAGCCCAAGGACGCCTTCCGTGTTCTCCTGGCTCTCCACGGCTTGCTGCCGGGGAACGAGCTGGAAACCGAGCTTCGAGCCCGGGGATGGGGTGTCGTGGTCACCCACAATCAGGCCGACACCTGGGGCCGCGCTCAGCTTCAAGACCTGGACGCCGTGGTCCTCTCGCCCCTGGGGTCGGGCGCAAACGACGCCGAGCTGACCAGTTTGCTGACCCTGGCCGAGCAGCCAGGGGGCCCGGCCATGCTGGTGCTCACCGAGAGCCCGGCCTGCCTGGAAGAGCACGCCGAGAGCCTGGACGACTTCCTCTCGCCGGACGACGGCGTCGATCTCATCTGTCGGCGACTGCGCTTCTCCATCGCCCGCCGCCGGGCCCTGGCCCGCCTCCACGAAGACCGACAGTCTCTGCTGCAGGCCACCACCACCGACTACAAGACCGGGCTGCGCAACGACCGTTACTTCTACGACCGCTGCCGCATCGACTGCGCCCGCAGCGCTCGCGACGGCCGCTGCCTGGGCCTGCTCATGCTCGACCTGGACGGCTTCAAGGCGGTCAACGATCAGTACGGCCACCCCTTCGTCGACGAGCTCCTGGGGCGCCTCGGTCAGCTGCTGCAGAAGGCCCTGCGTCCGTTCGACACCGCGGCCCGCGTGGGCGGCGACGAGTTCGCGATTCTGCTCCCGGACACGAACCTCCGGGACGCCGCCCGCATCGCCGAGCGGCTGCGAGCCACCATCGAGGACACCCACTTCACCCAGGATGGCAAGACCGCCCGGGTCACCGTGACCATCGGCGTGGCCAGCTGGGATCCCCTGCGCAGCGACGCCTTCGATGACACCTTGCGGGCCGCCGACGCCACGTTGCTGGCGGCCAAGAAGGCTGGGCGCAACCGCATCGCGCTCTACGACCCGAGGCAAGCGAAGGTCGACGCGGTCGAGATCGAAGCCGAGGCCGAAGCCGCAGAATGAGCCGTCGAGCCTGAGCTCAGCGGCAGCGGCCGGCACCGGTATGCTCGCGGCCACTGGGCACCGCGCGCCGTCGCTCAACGGCTGCGCTGCACATCGACCCACAGGGCCGCACCATCGATCTCGTAGATCTCGCCCACCTCACTGTCGCCATCGTCGAGCAACTCAAGGCTCGTGCCCAGCACTTCGCCAAGAATCAGTTCCTCGTGAACTCTTGCCGCCGCTGCCAGAACGTCGGTCGTCGCCAGGCGCACCAACACCCGGTCGGCCACGTCGAGCCCTGCCGCCTTGCGACGGCCCTGAATGCGATTGATGATCTCGCGGGCGCGCCCCTCGGAAAGCAGGCCTTCGTCGAGTTCGGTGTCGAGGGCCAGGACCAGACGCCCATCACCGGCCACGGCGTAACCCTGCCGCCCGGTTTCCACAAGCTCGACTTCGTCGCCGCTCAGTTGCAGCTCTTCTCCGTCAATGACCAGGGTCAGCGAGCCCTCTCGTGAGAACCGTTCGAGAGCCGCCTCGTCAAGGTCACGGACTGCCGCGCCCACCGCCTTCATCTTGGGCCCGAGCCGGCGCCCCAGCACCTTGAAGTTGGCCCGGGCGGACAGCTCGCGAAAGTCGGCCTGTTCCACCACCTCGACGGCCTTGACGTTGAGTTCTTCGGCGACCAGGCGAGCCAGCTCCGGGCGCTGCAGGCGCTCGCCGTCAGCGGGGTCGGCGGCCTTGATCAGCACCCGACGCAGGGGCTGGCGCAGCTTCAGGTCGTGGGCGGCGCGCACCGACCGCCCCAGGGCTGCGGCCGAGAGCACGGCGGCCATCTCTCGCTCCAGCTCATCGTCGATGAGCGCTTCGTCGACCGCTGGCCACGACGCCAGGTGCACCGAGGCGCCGGGCTCTGCGGCGGTCACGGCGGACCACAGCCACTCGGACAAGAACGGCACCGCCGGGGCGAGCAAGAGCGAGACCCGCTCGAGAGCCTCGGCCAGAGTGGCGAAAGCCCCCCGCTTGTCGTCGCTGTCCCCAGACTTCCAGAAGCGGGCGCGGTTGCGGCGCACGTACCAGTTGCTCAGTTCATCGGCGATGAACGTCTCCAACTGATCGGTGAGCTCATTCAGGTCGAGGTTCTCGTAGGCCGCGCTCACCGAACGGGTGAGGGTCTGCAGCCGGGACAACAACCAACGATCAATGGAGGGGCGATCCGCAGGGCCGGGAGCCGGATCCCCTGGAGCCCAACCGTCGAGGTCAGCGTAGAGCGCCAAGAACGCGTAGCAGTTCTGCACCGTCCCGAAGACCCGGCGGCGCACATCTTCGACGGCCCGTTGATCGAAGCGCTTGGGCAACCAGACCTGTCCCTGACTCATGAAGGCCCAGCGAGCGGCATCCGCTCCGCTCGACTCGAAGGCCTGCCAGGGGTCGACCACGTTGCCCACGTGCTTGCTCATCTTCTTGCCCTTGCCATCGAGCAGCATGTTGTTGACCAGCACGCGCTTGGTGGCCGGTCGGCCGGTCAAGAAGACCGAGATGACGTGGAGCGTGTAGAACCAACCACGAGTCTGATCGATGCCCTCGCAGATATAATCCGCGGGGAAGTTCTCCGGGAGCTCGCCGCCGGTCTGCTTTGGCCAGCCTGCCTGGGCGAAGGGCATGGCGCCCGAGTCGAACCAGCAATCGATGACCTCGGGCGTGCGCTGCATGATGCCGCCGCACTCGTCGCACGGCAGGGTCACCTCGTCGATGAACGGCCTGTGCGGATCAAAGTCGTCGTCGAGGCCCAGTGCGCTGAGCGACGCCGGTGCCTTCTCGGCGCCGCAGCCATCGCAGACCCAGATGTTGAGCGGAGTGCCCCAGAAGCGCTCCCGGCTCAGGGCCCAGTCGACGTTGTTGGACAACCACTCACCGAAGCGGCCGCTGCCGATCTCGGGAGGATGCCAGTCGATCTCCTTGTTGCGCTCGACCAGCAGGTCGCGGAGTTTCGTGGTGCGCAGATACCAGCTCGGGCGAGCCATGTAGAGCAGGGGCGCATGGCAGCGCCAGCAGTGGGGATAGCTGTGATCGACCGTGGCTCTGGCCCAGAGCCTGTCGGTCTCTTTCAGCAGCTTGATGATGTCCTTGTCGGCCTCTTTGACGAAGCGCCCGGCGAAGCCCGGAACGGCCTCGGTGAAGCAGCCCTGATCGTCGACGGGCATGACCAGGGGCAGATCGTCACGCTGGCGGATGGTGAAGTCGTCGGCGCCAAAGGCCGGCGCCATGTGCACCACGCCCGTACCGTCGCTGGCGGAGACGAAGTCGGCCAGGCGCACGGTGTGGGTCGCCTCGGTGGGCTCGTCGATGACCACCTGGGCCAGGGGCCGCTCGTAGGCCAGACCTTCGAGCAGGGCGCCGGGGAAGCTGGCCAGCACCACCGCGTCCTTGCCCAGGACCTCTGCCACCCGCCCCTCGGCCACGATGAGCACTTCGCCCTGATGGCTGTCCTGAGCGTCGGCGTCGCCTTGCGCCGGCACCCGAGCCAGCACGTAGGTCAGCTCGCCGTGGACCGCCGCGGCCACGTTGGAAAAGAGCGTCCAGGGCGTGGTGGTCCAGACCAACAGGGACACGGTCCCCAACCCGTCGACCGATTCGTCGGGGCAGGAGCCTGAGCTCTCAAGCTGCGACCACAACGACTGCATTGCCGGAGCGCTGAGACTGAAGCGCACGGTCACCGAGGGGTCCTGGACCGTCTCGTAACCCTGGGCCACCTCGTGGTTGGACAGCCCGGTGGAACAGTGCGGGCAGTAGGGCAGGATCTTGAAGTCCTTGGTGAGCAGACCCGCCCCGTGAAAGCGTGACAACAGGGCCCAGCAGCTCTCGATGTAGCTGGTCTCGTAGGTGACGTAGGCGTTCTCGTAGTCGAGCCAGTAGCCCATGCGCCGGGACACGTCCTCCCACTCGCTCCTGTAGGTGAACACGGACTCCTTGCAGAGGCGGTTGAACTCGGCAATGCCCAGGGCTTCGATCTGCTCCCGGTTCTCGATGCCTTGCCGCTTCTGCACCTCGATCTCGACGGGCAGGCCCTGGGTGTCCCAGCCGGCCTTGCGAGGCACGAAATAGCCAAGCATCTGGCGGTGCCGGCAGATCACGTCTTTCAGGGTGCGAGAGAAGACGTGGTGGATCGCCGGACGGCCATTGGCGGTGGGCGGACCCTCGTAGAACACGAAGCGCTCAGCCCCCTCGTTCTGACGCAAGGAGCGCGCCGGGACGTCATGGGTCTTCCAGCGCTCGAGGATCTCGTCCTCAAGACGCTCAGCAGGGGGCAAGGTCGGAAACGACATGGAACTCTCGGGAAGTTGGGCGACTCAGGCCCAGTGATGGGCGGCGATCGAGTCGGAGATCATCGCGGCCACCTCCATGGCCCGCAAGCCGTCAGCGGCCCCCACTCCACCTGTCTCGCCGTGGGCTATGGCCCTGGCGAAGGCGGTCAGCTCGAGCTGCAGCGGGTTGCACTCGTCCATGTCGATCTCTTCTAGGTCCATCAGGCCCTGGGCCACGAACTCCTTGAAGCTGGCCTTGGGCTCGATCTTGGACTGATCGGCCGCTCGCAGGCTGCCCAGGTCGAAGCCCTCAGCCTTGGCCGCCACGAAGGCCCGGCGGGTGCCGAAGTCCATGGAGAGGAAGGCGTCGTCGGCGAAGACCCGGGTCTTGCGCATGGGCTCGAAGGACACCCGGCTGGCGGTGACGTTGGCCACGCAGCCGTTCTCGAAGCTCAGCCGGGCGTTGGCGATGTCGACCTGTTCGCCCAGCACCCGGCTGCCCACGGCGTCCACGTTGATCAGCGGTGAGCCCGCCAGCTCGAGCACGATGTCGATGTCGTGGATCATGAGATCCATGACCACGGACACATCGAGGGTGCGGTAGTTGAACGGCGCCAGGCGATGGGCCTCGATGAAGCGGGGCGTGAGCGAGCGCTCGTGAAAGGCATTCAGCGCGGGATTAAAGCGCTCGATGTGCCCCACATGAAGCACCAGGCCCTTGTCTCTGGCCAGCTTCTCCATGGACCGGGCCTGGTCGAGGTCGGCCGCCATGGGCTTCTCGACCAGCACGTTCACGCCGCGCTCCAGCAGAGGCATGACCACCTGGTGATGGAGACTGGTGGGCACGGCCACAGAGGCCGCCCGTACGTCGTCAGGGATCTCGGACGGGTCTGAGAAGGCCGCCACGCCCAGGCGCTCGGCGATCTCGCCGCAGCGCGCTGCGTCCGCATCGACCACCCCCACCAGCTCGACACCGTCGACCTCTTGGGCCAACAGGCGAGCGTGGTGCTGGCCCAGATGGCCCACACCGATGACGACGGCCCGCAAGGCCTCTTGGCTAGTGCCCACGCAACGACTCCCGGTAGCGGCCAAAGCGTCCGGCCTCTTTTCGCAACAGGAACTCGGCCAGTTCGCGCACCATGGCCGAGGTGTCATTCATGTAGGAGTGGGCTTCTTCGCTCACGCTCCTACCCGTACGAAAGATCGCGCGGTAGACGTGCTTGATCTCGTCGACCTCGCTCTTCGAACAGCCCGCCCGCTGCATGCCCACTTCGTTGACCATGCGCACCTCGGCCGGGTCACCGGCCATCTTCACGAAGGGCGGCACGTCTTGGACCACCCGACTGGTGGCGCCGATGTAGCTCAGCCTGCCCACGGTGACGAACTGGGCCAGGCCCACGAAGCCGCTCAGCACCGCGTTGTCGCCGATATGGCAGTGGCCAGCCACCAGCACGCAGTTGGTCAGGATGATGTTGCTGCCCAGCACGCAATCGTGCCCCACGTGGCTGGCGGTCATGAAGAAGTTGTTGTTGCCGATGCGGGTCAGCGAACGTTCTTTCGGGGTGCCGCGGTTGAGCGACACATACTCGCGAAAGGTGTTGTCATCACCGATCTCGAGGGTGCTGTCGGTGTTCTGGAAAGCCACGTCCTGGGGGCCGGTCCCCGCGCTGACGAAGGCGGTGAAGCTGTTCCGCTCGCCCACCTTGGTGCCCTTGGCGAAGTAGCAATGGGGACCGATGGTGCAGCCCGGGCCGATGCGCACGCCGCCCTCGATGATCGTGTAGGGGCCGACGGTGACGTCGTCTGCCAGCTCGGCATCGGCGTCGACGATGGCTGTGGGGTGGATGTTCACCCTGCGTCCACCAAGGTGAAGACCATCTGGGCCTCGGCCGCGATCTGATTGTTCACTTTGGCCTTGCACTCCACACGGCCCATCGTATCCCGCACCTTTGTTGCCTCCACTTCGAGTCGCAGTTGGTCACCGGGCACCACCGACCGACGGAGCTTGACCTTGTCGATGGCCCACAAGACCGGCATCTTGCCGGTGTACTCCATGCGGCGCAGCAACAAAGTGCCAGCCAGCTGGGCCAGGGCCTCCAGGATCAACACCCCGGGCATGATCGGCTGGCCCGGGAAGTGCCCGCTGAAAAAGGGTTCGTTCACCGTCACGTTCTTGATGCCCACGGCGCGCCGGTAGCCTTCTAGCTCAAGCACCCGATCGACCAGCAAGAAGGGGTAGCGGTGAGGCAGCAGTTCGGCGATCTCGAGGATGTTCATCCCCGTGTCCCGCACCACCCGGCCCGTGTTCTCCTCCCACTCCATGACCTCGGCCAGACGGCGGACCATGGCGTGATGCAGCTTGTGGCCCGAGCGCGTGGCCGTCACCGAACCCTGGATATCGGCGCCCAGCAAGAACAGATCGCCCAGCAGGTCGAGCAGCTTGTGCCGCGCCGGTTCGTCGACCATGCGCAGGGGCCCGTGGAGCGGTTCTGCGCCCTCAAGGACCACCGTGTTCTGCTCGTTGGCCCCGGCCCCCAGGCCCGCTGCTCGCAGGGCCTCCACCTCGTGGGCGAAGACGAATGTGCGGGCTGCCAGGATCTCCTCGGCCAGCGCTTCATCAGGCACGAAGGCCTCGACGAACTGTGGCGGCAGCCCGGCCTCACGGTAGTCGAGGGTGTAGGACAGCGCCAATCCCTCGTCTCCCCCCGGCACGGCGTGGATGGCCGCGCTGCCCTCGGACACGAACAGCGGCTCCTCGATCACGAGCACCTTGCGCTGCGCCTTCTGGTCGACCTTGCCCGCGGCGATGAGCGCCTCGAACCAAGGCAGGGCCGATCCGTCGAGGGCAGGCAGCTCGGGCGCGTCGAGTTCGATCTCGACGTTGTCGATCTGCGCCGCCGACAAGGCAGCCAAGAGATGCTCGATGGTGTGGACTTCAGCCTGTCCCCGGCGCAGCAGCGTTCGCCGTTCACCCTCGGTCAGGGTGGCAAGGGTCGCGGGGATGGGGTCGGCGTCGGGCAGGTCCGTACGGATGAAGACGGCGCCGGTGTCCGTTCGTCCCGGGCGCACCTGCACGTGGACAGGGACCCCTTCGTGGAGTCCCACGCCCTCGAGCTCGAAGGGGGTCTTGAGGGTTCGCTGATTACGGGTCACAGCTATCGGGCTCGCTCGGTGTGGCGCGGGGCTTCCAGTTGGCGATGACAGCAGGAAGTCTGGCCAGGCTCAACACCTGACGTTTCCATTCGCGGTGAGGGCGGGCGGGAATGCCCAGCAGGTACTGGCCTGGTGCGGGCTCTGAGAAGACCACGGCGCAGCCTCCCACCACCACGCCGTCGGGCACGGTCAAGCCATCGGAGACCCCGGAACGGCCTCCCATGAGCACGCCGTCCCCCAGGGTGACTCCGCCAGCCAGGGCCACCTGCCCCGCCAAGGCGCAATCTTCGCCCACCTGGCAGTTGTGGGCCACATGGACGCCGTTGTCGATCTTGGTGCCCCGGCCAATGCGGGTAGCGGACAGACGACCTCGGTCGATGGTGCTGTTGGCGCCGACCTCGACGTCGTCGCCCAGCTCGACCCAGCCCACCTGGGGGCTCTTGATGTGGGCGCCGCTCTCTTGCCGATAGCCGAACCCGTCCGCCCCCACCACGACCCCGGCGTGCAGCTCGACCCGGGCCCCCAGCTGGCAGCGAGCCTCGACCACGACCCTGAAGTGCAGCACGCAGCCCGGCCCCATGACGACGTCGTCGCCCACGCAGACTCCGGGCCAGAGCACGACCCCCTCGCCCAGGGTCGCGCCCTCGCCGACGAACACCCCCGCGCCAATGGCAGCGCTCTCGTGCACGGTTGCGCTGTCCGCCACCACCGCCGTGGGATGGATGCCCTGCTCTGGGCCAGATTGTGTCGGCCCCAGACTGGCAGCCAGCTGGTCGAGGGCAGCCTCGGGGTTGTCCACGCGAATCAGGCTGCGCTCGGCGGTCGCGACCTGGTCTGACCCCGGCCCCACCACCAAGCAGCCAGCGGCGCATGCGGAGAGATTCGTCTGGGGCCGAAAGACGACGGCCAGATCGTGGGCCCCTGCCTGCGCGGGCCCGGCCAGGGAGCGCACCCGGCGATCGGCACGGCCTTCGACGTGGCCGCCGATGACAGCGGCCAACTCAGTCACGGTGCAATCGAGTTTCATCGAGGAGGTGCCCTCACGGCGGCATCATCCGAAGTCCACAGCCACGTTGGAAGGGCCTACTCAGAAGCGCCGGGTCAGCTCGAAGCTCAAGGCGCGGGTCTCGTCGCCCTCTTGCTTGGACAGCACCTGGGCCCAGTCGAGCAGCAGAATCACGCCACCCAGGGCGGGCAGACGCATGCGAATGCCCGCGCCGGCGCTGACCCTGAAACCCTTGAGCAGGTCGTTCACGCTGGCCTTCTCGACCAGGTTGCCCGCATCCATGAAGAGCACGCCCTTGATCAGGATCTCTTCGCGATCGCGGAAGGGGTTGTACTCGGTGACCAGGGGGAACAGGGCCTCCAGGGAGCCGGCCATGGCCAGCCGGCCGCCCACGGCCTCGCCGTCTTCTTTGACCAGGATGGGCAGCGACGTGCCTGGGACGAACTGAATCTCCTCCCGGGGGCCGATGCCCTGGAAGTCGAAGCCGCGCACCGCGAAGGGGCCGCTATTGCCGCCGGCGAAGATGTTCTCGAAGAAGGGGATCTCGTCTCCGTCGGTGGGCTCGACCAGGCCCACGCTGAGCTTGGGATGGAAGACCCGAATGTTGCCCTCATCGTCCTCCCCCATGGGCACAAACCACTCATTGACCACGTCGACGTGCAAGGCATCGACATCACCACCGAGCACCCCGCCCACGCTCTCGACGCTGACCCGAGTGGTGAAGCCTTCTGTGGGTTCGTAGAGCGAGTCGACGGAGTTGTAGCTCCAGGCGCCCTCGAGCACGTGACGCCGGTGTGTGCCAGCCGCCTTCGCGAACGCGGTCTGCTGTCCGGCAAACTGACCGCCCAGAGAGACCTCGGGGTTGTCGATATCGCTGATCCGTACATCTTCGATGCGCGGCCCGATCGAGATGGACGACTCCCGGCTGTAGCGATGCTCGAGGAACACCCCCGCGCCCGTGCCTGTGCGGGTGTACTCCCTGAAGAAGCGGCGACGCTTGTAGAACTCGACGCTCAACCCCCAGGGCTTCTCTTCGGACTCATCGAGCCAGGGGTCCTGGAACAGCACATCGAAGGTGGACTGCTCCGAACCGGGAGAGAGTTCCATGAACAGGCGCTGGCCGCCGCCGTGAAAGGCCTCGCCGGCGCCAAAGAACTCGGGAAAGAAGCGGCTCCAGCTGCTGGCCGGCCGGGAGATGTCGAAGTTGCGCTTGTCGACGGTCACTCCGGCGAAGACTCCGTTGTCGCTGCCAGCGCCGACGATGAAGGTGAACAGACCGCTGCTGGTGTCTTCGATGTCGATCACCACGTCGACCTGCTCGGGGTCGTCGGTGGGCTCGGTGGCCACCCGCACCTTGGGCACGCCGGTCAGGTCGGTGAAGTAGTCGAGAGCCACCAGGGCATCTTCGCTGTAGCGCAGCTCGCGGAGGTCGACCACGTCCCCGGGGTACACCGTCATGTAGCGGCGCACCACACCGTCGCGGGTGTTCACGTTGCCCCGCACGATCACATCGCGCACCCGCTTCTTGTGGCCTTCTTCGACCTTGACCACCACGTCGACGTCGGCGCTGTCGAGGGCGAAGATCTCTTCGATGTCGAGGCGGGCCTCGATGAAGCCGGCGTTGCCGTAGGCGGCACGGATGGAGCGCAGCAGCCGGGCCCGGTCATGGGTGCGGTAGGGCTTGCCCACGGCGAGTCTGGCGTCTGCCAGCAGCTCGTCCTGGGTGAACTCGGTGTTCCCCTCAACGGTGAGGCTGCTGATCATGTACCGTTCGCCCTCGTCGACGAGCAGGGTCACGTCGACCTCTTCGCGGTCGTCGCTCCAGCGCAGGGGGCCCAATGCCACCTGGGCATCGAGATAGCCTTCGCCCCGCACGAACTGCTCCAGCACGACCACGTCCCGGTCGACGGAGGCCCGCACGAAGTCTTTACCCACCAGCCACGACCAGAAGCCGGGGGCCGAGCTGATCACATCGAAGGCGGCGCCCTGGCTCAGGGCCGTGAGCCCTTCAATGGTGTAGTCATCCACGTCGACCTGAGGGCCTTCGAAGACGACGATGGTCGCGCCCTGATCGCCGTTCTCGTCTCGGCCGGGGCGCACGTCGACCTGCACGAAGTGATGCCCGCGCTTGAGGTAGTACTCGCGGATCAGCGTGCGGGCCTTGACCACCTCGTCAGGCGTTCCGCCCCGGCCGTCTCGCAAGCGGCCCTGGTGGCGCAGGGTCGCGTCGCCGTAGCGATCGTTGCCTTCGAGGGCGATCCAGTCGTAGCGGACGATGCGTTGCAGGATGAAGCGCACCACCGGGCCCGGGTCGACCAACACGTCCTCAACGATCAGGCCGTACTCGTCATGAAGCCAGAGCATGTCCTCTTCGACGATGCTGCGGCTGTAGGGCTGCCCGATGCGCGTGCCCAGGTTCGACTTGAGCAGGCGGTGATCGACGCCTACCTGGCCGACGATGATCACGTCGCGCACGGCCTCGCCTTCTTGGGCGCTGAGCGACGGACTCAGAGCGCAGACGCAACTCGCCAGGACGATCACAGAGAAGAGTCGAGACGACACGGGTGGGGCTCAGATCGTGGGCATCGAGGGCGGGCCAGGGGGGGCCGATGGCGCACCCTGCGGGAAGTGATGAGCGTTCTCGAAGCGCATCCACGAAGGGAAGAAGTTCAGCTCGACCAGGCCCGTGGGACCGTTTCTGTTCTTGGCCACGATCAGCTCGGCCTTGCCCTTGGAGGCGATGTCGTCGGGGAAATAGTACTCCCGGCGATACACCAACAGGATCGCGTCCGCGTCCTGCTCGATCGACCCTGACTCACGGAGGTCACCCATGAGCGGCTTCTTGTCCTGGCGCTGCTCGACCCCACGGTTGAGCTGCGAGAGGGCGATGACCGGCACCTTGATCTCACGGGCCAGCTGCTTGAGCGACGCGGAGATCATGGAGATCTCGACCTGCCGACTCTCGGCCCGATCGCCCAGGGTCATCAGCTGTAGATAGTCGACCACCACCATCTGGATGTCGTAGCGAGATTTGAGCCGGCGGCACTTGGCCCGCAGGCGGGTCATGGTGATGCCAGGCGTGTCGTCAACAAACAGGGGCGCCTCGCTCAGCCGGCCCGCGGCCATGGGCACCCGGGCGTACTCTTCGTTGGAGAGTTCGCCGCGCATGAGCCGGTGAGCGTCGACCGCTGCGTTGCTGCAGAGCATGTTCTCTGCCACCTGCTCCTTGGTGACCTCGAGGGTGAACAGCACCGCCGGCATCTGATCGCGAATGCAGACGTTGGCGAGCAAGCTGGTGGCGAAGCTGCTCTTACCCATGGAGGGTCGGCCAGCCAGGATGTATAGCGAGCCCGGCTTGAGGCCGTTGAGGGTCTTGTCGAGATCGGTGTAGTGCGTCTTCAGACCGCCGGTGACGTCGGCACCTTCTTGCAGCTTGTCGATGCGCGAGAGGGCGTCCCGGACCAGGTCGTTCATGCTCGCCGCGGCCTCGCCGCCTCGGCCCTGAGCCACGGCGAAGACCGTGCGCTCGGCTCGATCGATGAGCTCGTCGGTGCCGTGCATGGGCGCGGAGTAAGCATCTTTCAGGATCGTGTTGGCCGCGTCGACCAGAGCCCGCCGCTCGGCGGCCTGACGCACCAGCTTGGCGTAGGCCTCGCAGTGGGCCGCCGAAGGCACGCTCTCCATCAGGCTGACGATGAGCTCGACGCCCCCCACCAGCTCGAGCTTCTCGCGGCGCTTGAGTTCTTCGGTGCAGAGCAGCAGGTCGACGGGCTCGTTGCGCTCGAACAGGTCGACGAGGGCAGCGAAGACCTCGCTGTGGGACGGCATGTAGAAGTCTTCGGCGGTCAGGTACAGCAGCACGTCGCCGATGCACTCCCGATCGAGCAGCATGGAGCCCAGCACGCACTGCTCGGCCTCGAGGTTCTGCGGCGGCAGGCGATCGGGGATATCCATGCCGTCCATCATTCTTCAGCTGCTTCCGAGATGCGCACGCCGGCGCCGTGAGTTGGAAGCTCTCCCCACCGCCGGGGATCGCGCAGCGCATCGTAGCAAGGAGCGGCAGACCTGGGATAGGTCGCTCACTCCGCGTTCGTGCTCACAGAGAGCAGCCTGTAGCAGGCCATTGTCGAACGGCCGTCCACGGCGATCACCACCTCTCGCTCCGCCTCCAACAGAACCTCGATGGGCTCTCCGTCCGCTGCAGTTGAGGGCCATGGAAACCGAGCCTCTGCTGGTCCAGCCGAGGTGAGCTCGAGGGAGCCCAGGGGGATCCCGTTCACGGAGACTCTCACGGTCTGAGGCTGGAGGTCCTCCCGGCCGGGAAGGGGAGCCAGGGACACCCGCAACAACCCGTCCCCAGGGGCCAAGAGCAGCAGCAGGCGGCGGCGGGCCGATCCATCAGCGTTCAAGCCACCGTAGACCTGAAACAGCCCCTGGCCAGTGTCCGTGTTCAGCTCAGGTTGCAGCAAGCCGCCATGCCCCGTCCGCGCCTTGTCGCTCTCGCGCTGCCACTCAGCCAGCCCCTTCGGTGTGGCCCGGGCTTGGACGTAGGCTTCGGGGACCCCCCGGGCAGGCAGAGATTCGAGGCCTTCCAGCCAACCCTCTGCCGCCATGGCCTCAGCGCACCAACGGGCCATGACGCCCAGGGCCTCAGCGTTGTTGTGCGGGTCGCTCCCGAGGGTGAATTCCGGCAGCATCTGGCTGAACAGGGGCACCACCGGCAGATCGAGACCATGGAGAGGCAGGCGCCGCAACAAGTGCCAGAAGTAGACCTCTTGCCCCAACTGCACCAACATCAGCCGCGCGCCCTGGCGCGTCAGCTGCTCATTCAGCAGGGCGATCGAGCGCGCGTTCTCGTCGTATCGTCGCGACGACTCGGGCGAGAGATCGGCGTTCACCGCCAAGGGTCCCAGGCGGTCCCTGAAGCCTTGCAAGGGCCGACCCGCTGCCTTGAGCCTGCGCACAGCAGCCAGGCCGGAGGCCATGCGCTCATCGATGCTCGATTCCAGCCAGGGGTCAGCGGAGCCCAGATCGAGGCCGTCCCAGCGGTGGCCCGTCTCGTAGACCCCATAGGTGTTGGTCAGGTCGTTGCTGATGGGCAGGTAGAGGACGATGTCCGGCGCATAATGATCGAAGTGATCGAGCAGGAAATGCACCGCGTTGCGATGGTTCCAACCCGGGGCGGCCACGGTGTTGCAGATCACCGGGCGACTGCCCCAGGGGAGGGCATCCCGCAGCAGCAGTTCCAGCTGATGGGCCAGGGTCTCGTCGTCATCGACTCCATGACCGAAAGCCACCGAGTCACCGAGCACCAGCACCCTCAGCGGGTCCAGGCCGGGATCGCCCGACGAGCCCGGGGCGAGATCGCTCCCCGCGCTCGGGTCTGCCTCGCCCGCCGGGCTCAGGGCTGAGTCGCCCTGGGTGTCTGGGTGACCTTGCGGGTCGAGGGGGCGAACGCGCATCCCCAGCTTGTCGGTGACAATCGCTCCGTCACCGATGAGCAACGACGCCTCGGCGCGCATGGTGTAGCCCACCAGCGGATCCTCGTGGACCTTGTACAGGCCGGGCAGCCTTGCCGCCGCCGCGATGCGATCGTCGTCGTCAGTGGCGCGCCACTCACGGAGCGGGTCGTCAACGACGCGGGCGCCCGTTGCGAGTTCACGCAACGAGCGCCCGGTCGAGAGTGACAGGACACCCTCAGCCACCACGAGGGCCAGCAAGGTGCCTGCCAGAGCTACAGCAGACCGGCCAAGAGTGGCCGATCTCTCGGTCATGCGTCAGCGGCAGCCGGCGCCTGATCGGCAGTGCTGGCAACGGTCTCACCAGCGTCAGCCTCGTCACCTTCGCCGTCTTCGCCTTCATCCTCTTCGAGGACTTCGGGATCAGACAGGTCGATGACCAGGCCATCCATGTCGAGGGGCACCACGTTCACCGTGATGGGCACGATGATCTCGCCATGGAGGTGCAGCGCAACCTCGGTCTCGCCGGACTCCTTGATGTGGAGCTCCATGCGCACCATGCGCTGCTCCACTTCCCAGCCGGCGGCGACCAGGGCCAGGTGAATGTCCTTCTCGGTGACCGAGCCGAAGAGATGACCCTCGTCGGTGGCCCGAGCTTCGACCGAGACCAGGGTGCCCTTGATCTTCGCAGCCAGCTCCTCCATGGAGGAGATCATGGCCCGCTCTTCTTCGTCAGCCTTGCGGTTGAGCGAGCCGAGCATGCGCAGGCTGTCATCGGTGAGCCGGACAGCTTGACGCTGAGGCAGCAGGAAGTTTCTGGCGTAGCCATCTTTCACGTTGACCTGATCGCCAGGGCGACCAAGACCAGCGACGGATTCAAGCAGCAAGAGTTTCATGTCGTCTGGACCTCGTTTCTCAGCGACCGACGAACGGAAGCAGGGCCATGTTGCGAGCGCGGTGCACGGCCTGACGCAGCTTGCGTTGGCTCTTGGCCTGCAGGTTGCTACGCACCCGTGAGAACAGCTTGCCCTGGGCAGAGATCATGCGCCGCAAGACGAAGGGGTGCTTGTAGTCGATGAGCTCCCACAGCTTCTTGGGCTTCTCACCCTCTTTCACGATGATCGGCATGTCGATGTCGGAGCGCCGGGTGCCGCGGCTGTTGGGCTCGGCGAGGGGCTCGGGCATGTCCGCTTCTGCGGGGATGGCCGAGATGGCGATGGACATGGAGCGCAGGCAGCGATCAGACAGGTGGACCTCGCGGTTCAGCAGGTCGTTCACCCCGCCGTCGGCGCTGTAGTAGCAGATCACGTAACTACCGGTCTGGTTGCCAGCGATGGGATAGCTGAGCTTGCGATTGGCCCAGAGCATGGTGTGCTCGGGCTTGCCGCCGGACTTCTCGATCATGGCCGTGACCACCTCTTCAGGGGTGGGCGGCTTCGGGGGCTCGGTGCCCTCGGGAAGCTCTTCGGCGCCAGGCGCCGGGCCCGGATCGCGGTTGTGCAGGATGAACATGCCCTCGTAGTACTTCACGTTGAGTCCCTCGGACTGGAGTGTTGTTGGAGTGAGCGGGCCCACAAGGCCGGTCTGGACGAGGTGTGTCAGACAGCGGATTGAGGGCCGGGACAGAGAACGGGACACCGTACCCCAGGGGCCTCTCGGCCACAAGACGAGGGTAGGGTCAGCGCTACAGGTCCGCTGCCGAAGCTCAGCGCCAAGCATCGCAGCGGCCTGTCAGCATGCACCTCTTCGCAGCCACGAAGGAACGAGCCCCAAAAACGCCCGAACCCCACCAAGAGAACCCCCAGATGACCACAGTCGCCAGGCCCTCCACCGACGAGGTCGTGCCTGTTTCTCACCAGGGGGGGGCTGCAGCGAGTGTGGAGGCGCAGCCGACCCTGTCTGAGCGAAACGGCCCCCCTGGTGAGAAACAGGCACGACCGGCGCGACAAAGGCCTGCAGACCTGTAGCGCAGCCCCCTACTCGTTGCCGGGGTTCGCGTTCGCCTCCCGCATGAGCCGGTCGAAATCGCCGTGGCTCAGCCACTCGGTGACCAGATGGGCGGCCCGGTCGAGCATTTCGACGACCGTCCCCTGCTCGCCCCGCTTGAACGGCCGCAGGACGAACTCCTCCGCCGGAGCCCGCCCCGGGTCTCCGATGCCGATCCGCAGCCGGGGCACATCGCCCCCACCGGTGAGCTCGATGATGGAGGAGAGGCCCTTTTGCCCCCCTGCGGAGCCCTTGCGCCGGCAGCGCAGCTTGCCCAGGGGCAGGTGGAAGTCGTCGCAGAGGACGAGCATCTCCGAGGGCCCCTCCAGCTCGGCGAGCAGGTCTCGGGCGGCTCGGCCCGAGCGGTTCATGTAAGTGGTGGGCTTGGCCAGCAGCACGTCGACGTCGTCACCCGCCGGGCTGCCAGGAGTCTCGGGCGCGCAGGGCGGCGACACCGTGGCCCGGGCCACGAGCGCCCGTCCCCTGGTCAGGAACGGGCGCCCGAAGCGCTCGGCCACGCGGTCGAGAACGTCGAAACCGACGTTGTGCCGTGTGCCGTCATACTCGGCGCCGGGGTTGCCGAGACCCAAGACGATCCGGGTCGTCGGTGCAGGCAAGGGCTAGCCGTCGCCCTTGTCGCCAGCGTCGTCCTTGTCGCCTTCGGCCTTGGGCTCGCCATCAGCCTCGTCACCTTCTTCGCCCTCGGCCGGGGTCTCTTCTTCGACCTTCTTGGGCGCAGCGATGCCGAACACCGGCTCGTCCTCAGGCATGTGAACCTTGTCGAGCTTCACGCCCTTCGGCAACTCGATCTCTCCGGCGTGGATGATCTGGCCGATCTCCATGGCTTCGATGTTCACCTCGATCGACTCTGGGATCGAGCCAGCCGGACAGTGGACGGCCAGGGCCGGGTGATGAATGACCCGCATGCCGCCATCGCTCTCGCCAGCAGCGTTGCCCCGGAAGGCCAGCGCCACGGTCACGTCCACGTCTTCGGTGAGGTCGATGCGGGACATGTCCACGTGCAGCACGTCCTGGCCGAAGGTGTCGTACTGCACCTCTTTGACCAGGCAAGACTCCACCGCTCCCTCGACGTCGAGCGAGAAAACCTGGGCGGTGGTGGCCAAGGCCAGCTCGAGATCGTGAGCGTCGATGGTGGCGGAGTAGTTGGGCTTTCCGTGACCAAAGATGTTCACGGGGATGCGACCCTCGCGGCGAGCCTTGCGGGAAGCAAGGGAGCCAACAGAGGTACGGGCTTCGGTCTTCAGAACGGTGTCTTCGGTACTCATGGTCTTCTCAGGGTTCGGCCCGTGATGCTCGACGATCAGTCGACGAACAACGAGCTCACGGAGCGGCAGACGTGGATGCGGTGGATGGCCTCGGCCAGCAACGGCGCCACGGAAAGAACTTCAATGAAATCAGGGTAGTCAGAGCGGGGGCAGACGCTGTCGGTCACGAACACCCTGTCGACCTTCGACTCGACCAGGCGCTCAAGGGCCTGGCCAGCGAAGATGCCGTGGGTGGCAGCGATGGTGATTTTCTGCGCACCGTGCTCCCGGCACAAGCGCACAGCATCGGTGATCGTACCGCCCGTGGCGATCATGTCGTCGAGCAGGATCACATCCTGGCCTTCTACGGAGCCGATCAGGTTCTCGGCCACGATGGACTCAGGCCCCATGCGACGCTTGTCGATCATGGAGAAACGCATGCCCAGCATGGTGCTGTAGGCCCGGGCCATCTTGATGCCACCGGCATCGGGGGCCACGATCGTGGTCTTGTCCCGGTCGTAGTTCTCGAAGCGGGACTTGAAGACCGGCTTGGCGTAGAGGTGGTCGACCGGCACGTTGAAGAAGCCCTGAATCTGGGGCGCGTGCAGGTCCATGGTGATGACCCGATCGATGCCGGCCGTGACCAGGCAGTCCGCCACCAGCTTGGCGGTGATGGGCACCCGGCCTTCGTCCTTGCGATCTTTTCGGGCGTAGCCGAAGTAGGGCATGACCGCGGTGATGCGGCCCACGGACGACCGCCGGCAGCAGTCGATCAGAGCCAGCAGCTCGACGAGGTTCTCGTTCACCGGAGGGCAGGTGGGCTGAAGGATGTACACGTCCTTGCCACGCACATCCTCTGACAGCTTGATGTTCACCTCGCCGTCAGGGAAGCGGCCCACCATGGCCTGGCAGAGGGGCTGCTCGAGGACCTTCGAGATGGCCAGGGCCAGGGCTGGGTGCCCTGTTCCCGCCAGCAGACCGAGGCCGCTGTAGAGGTTCATCATGAGTCGAGCATCCCGCGTTCGTTGCTGGCCGATTCTCTAGTGGACGACTTCACTTCTCGCGCTGGGACACCCACCCAGACCGAGCCAGGTTCGATGACCTGCCCTTTGGTCACCACGGCGCCAGCTCCGGTCATGGCGCCGTCACCCACTGCGACGGGCGCGACCAGAACCGTGCCACTGCCGACGAACGCGGACTCGCCAATGAGCGTCTTGTGCTTGTGCTCGCCGTCGTAGTTGGCGGTGATCGTGCCAGCGCCGATGTTCGTGCTCGCGCCGACCTCGGCGTCGCCCAGGTAGGTCAAGTGCCCAGCCTTGCAGCCAGGGCCCAGGCGGCTGTTCTTGGTCTCGGTGAAGTTGCCCACCTTGGCCCCAGCCTCCAGGACCGTGCCTTGGCGGAGATGGGCGAACGGGCCCACATCGCAGCCAGACGCGATGGACACGCGCCCCTCGATCATGGTGCAGGGCAAGATGCGCGCACCGGGCTCGATGGTCACGTCGGCGTCGATGTAAGTCGTCTCGGGATCAACGATCTCGACCCCCGCCGCCAGGTGTTGCTCAAGGATGCGCTGGCGCAGCAGCCCGCGCACCTCGGCCAGGTCGCTCTGGTCATTGAAGCCCAGCACGTCCTCGGGAGCAGGCCAGTTCAGGGTCGCGACCTTGTCGCCCGCAGCCACGGTCAGGCCCGCCAGGTCAGTGAGGTAGATCTCACCCTGGGAGTTGTCCGTGGTCACCCCCGCCAGGCGCTCCAGGCCAGGATGGATGTCGAGAATCCAGAGGCCTGCGTTGACCTCGGTCAGCAGACGCTGATCGTCGCTGCAGTCGTTCTCTTCCACGATGCCCAGGACCTGGTCATCGCTCCCGCGCAAGATGCGCCCGTAGCCCGTGGGATCGTCGAGATCGACGGTCAAGATCGTCAGCGGCGCGTCGTTGCTGGCGTGCTCGTCCACCAGGGCCTTGAGCAGCTCGGGGGTCACCAGGGGACCGTCGCCATAGAGCACCAGCAGGGCTCCCTCGGCGCCGGCCAGGGCCTCTCGGCCCGCCAGCACGGCGTGCCCTGTCCCCAGAGGTTCTGCCTGGTGGGCGAAGATCAGCTCGTTGGGCGCTGCGGGGTCGGCTCGATCGGCCAGGGCCTCGCGGACCTCGTCCAGACGGACTCCCCCCACAACCACGGTGCGCTCGGGCGAGAGCGCAGCCGCAGCATCGAGTGGGTAGCTCAGCGAGGGCCGCCCCCACAGGGGCGTCAAGACCTTCGGACAACGACTCCGCAGGCGCTTGCCCTCACCAGCTGCGAGCACGATGACGTGGAGTGCGAGAGCCATGTTTTGACACGATCCGGGCCAGGAAAAAGCCGCGCCAATCTCCCAGAATCCCCTCAACCGGTCAAGGCCAGTGCAGGCAGCAAACAGGCCCGCAAGGCTAGCAGCCTGTGAGCCAAGTCCTGCGCGCTGAACACGCCTCGGTGGCGCCATCACGGCACCTCACGCACGGCCTGTCAGGCTGCCAGCAGGCCTGTTCAGGTGGCCGTGGCCATCAGCTGACGGATCTGGGGCAGTGCCTGCCGGGTCGCCTCCGCCCCCGCGTCGATGACCTCGTCGGGATTGCTTGCATCGAGCCAGTGACGGCCGTCGAGGTCTGGAAAGATCGTCACGTCCGCCAGGTCACCCCAGCGTCGGTTGGCGTGCATGGTACTGATGTCCTGGGCCCGCAGAAGCACGTCCATGCCCACATCAGCGCCTGTGTCGGCTTCCAGGCTGGAGGACAGATCGACGGCCACGATGCGCGTCGCCCCCATGGAACGGGCCGCCCGGGTGGGCAGGTTGTTGACGATACCCGTGTCGACCAGGCGCCGCCCATCTCGCTCGACGGGAGGGAAGAAGCCCGGAACGGAGCTGCTGGCTGCCACGGCGCTGCAAGCTGGCCCCGCAGTCAGCAAGACCTCTTCGCCGGCGCTCAGATCGAGGGCCGCGATGGCCAGAGGCACCACCATGTCCTCCAGGGCCACATTCGGCACCAGACTGCGCACCACGAAACGGAGGGCCGCTCCGCCAAAAGCGCTGGAGCGGCGAAACATCCGTTCGAGGGCCACCTGACGCTTGATGCCAGAGAGCACCCGGGACATGAGCCCGCTCACCCCCGAGTTGGAGTTGGGCGTACCAAAGCTCACGAACCCCTTGCGCTGAAAGGCCTCGCTGCCCACGAACCGATCGACCCGCTCACGGACGTCGCTGGCTCGACCAGAATGGGCGTAGGACGCGCCCATCAAGGCTCCGGCGCTGGTGCCCACAATGCGCTCAATGGGGATGCCAGCCTCTTCAAGTGCGACAAACACGCCGATGTGTGACATGCCCTTGAAGCCTCCCCCGCCCAGAACCAGAGTGACCCCAGGGCCGGTGTGAGGTGTCGCTGGCCCGCTGGTGGACGACTCGATGAACTGGGGGCGATCGAAGTGCAGGCTCACGGTGCGTTGCGGACCAACCGGGGAGAGGGGAAGCCAGGGACAGTCTACTCCGCGCCAGCTACTGACGCCCGGCCTCGACCATCGCCTCCCCCTCCCATCGACCGAAGGGGGAGGCGATCTTGACAACACGTGCCGGCCAGCCTACTCCAGCGAGGCGTTGACCCGGGCCCAGGCCGTGAGGCGGGCCGGGTCCAGCTGACCCAGGGCTACCGCTGCTTGCACCGCACAACCGGGCTCCTGATCGTGATGGCAATCGCTGAACCGGCAGTCCACAGCCAGCGCCGCCAGATCGGGAAACGCGGCGGATAGATCTGCACCGTCTGCGGCCCACAGTCCGAACGCCCGCACTCCTGGAGTGTCCACCAGGCGGGTGCCCTCGGCCAAGGTGACCAGCCGACTGCCCGTGGTGGTGTGCCGACCCTTGCCATCCTTGGCCCGCTCCTCGCCCGTCAGCCGCTGACCGTCCGGATCGATGGCGTTGAGCAGGGATGACTTGCCCACCCCGCTCTGACCCACGAACACGGCGGTGCGTCCTGCGAGGCAGTGACCCAGAGGCCCCAGCCCTTCGCCTGTCAAGGCAGAGACCCAGATCAAGGGCACTCCCGCCGCGCCTTGATGGGCCAGCTGAACCTCGATCGAGGCCCGATCTTGAGCCTCTGGCAGGCGATCGGCCTTGTTGATCGCCACCACCGGTTCGATGCCGCCCCGGCGCAAGGCCACCAGGTAGCGGTCTACCAGGCCCGGCTTGAAGACCGGGGCCACCACCGAGACCACGACCACGGCCTTGTCCACGTTGGCCACGATCATCCGTTCTCGACCAGGGCAGGCCGGGTCAGGGCGGGAGAGCCAGGTTTGCCGGCCCAGCACGTCGAGCAGACGGGCGGCCGATCCCCCCAGGGGCTCGACCAGGACCCGATCACCCACCACCCACTCGGGCAAATCGTTGGTCGGCGGCGGGGCCTCCACGAAGAACAGCTCGTCAGCGCAGAGCACTCTGGCTCCACCTCGCACGACCTCGACCACCAAGCCCTCGGCCGTGGTCTTGCAACCTTCCAGGTCTGGGGGCGGCGCCTTCGCCACCGTGGGCTTGCGCTTGGGACGGCTGCGCCCGCTGCCCATGGTGTCTCGCGAGGGCTCGTCCTGGTCTGAGCCGTCTTCCCAGTCTTTCTTGCGCGCCGGGCGAGCCTTGCGCTCGGTGGCCCGTCGCTTGCTCTCGCTCTTCAGCTCTTTCAGCTCTTGCCAGGTGCGTTGGCGTTTCAGCCCACGGATGTGCTGGCGCCGGGTCTTCCTCTTGTCTGCTGCGTCCAAAGTCTTGGTCTCATCATCGTCCTGTTGGGTCCCGGTCGCTGCTGGCAACCCGGGAAGAGTGGCCACCTCGCGAGCCAGCGAAGCGGTCCCATGAGGCACCAGCCGTCGTCGGTTTGTCCGACGAGCCAGGGGCCGAAAACGGACCTTCAGATCCAGGGTTCGGCGGGGCGCAGTGAGGTCACCGAGGACCTCGACCAGCGGCGGTGCGCGGCACACCTCGGAGCGGCCATGAGCCGACCCGGTCCGTCCTCAAGAAGTCACCAAGGTCAACACCAAGGTCAACAGCGGGGTCAACAGCGGGGTCAACAGCGGGGTCAGCGAGACCTGGCGGGGCGCGAGGCGAGAGCGGAGGTGCGCGTGACGTGAACAGTCGGTGCGTTCATGAGAGACCTCCGAGATCGTGTGGCGCTTCACGGGACAGCCCGTGGCAGCGAATGATCGGCACAGCGTAGCGCAGAGAGCGGCACTGACAAGGCAGGCGCTTTCGATTCCTCGCCCTGGGCCCACCAGCGAAACGGAGGATCTGCCGGGAAACAACGGGGAGGGGAACAAGAGAGGTACAGAACCGACCGTTGCGGAAGAGAACTGGGGAAGAAGGGAAGAGTCCGCTGCGCGCGTCTTCGACGAACGTCGAGAGCGTCACCGTTCGATCCTGTACCTCGTATACTGTGTTCCGTGTGCGACCCCTCTGCATCGGAGGGAAGCCGGGAGAGCTTCGCCCCGAGGGTCGTACACGGAGCATACTCTAGTCTTGGTTCGAAGCGACCAAAAATGACAGTCTAGATAGTCAGGGTGAAAGCCCGAGAAGTCGCGGTCAGTGCCCGGGTCTCTGCCGGGCACACTGAGGGCGGGACCATGAAGATTCTGATCGTGGATGATGACGCCGCCGTTCTGGCGGTCGTAGAGCGAGGTCTCCAGCGCGACAACATGGAGGTCACGGCCGCACACGACGCCCCTGAGGCCCTGTCCCTGCTCAACGAAGCACCCGCAGGCCATTTTGACCTGATCGTCCTCGACGTGAACATGCCCGGCGCCACGGGCCTCGAGCTGCTCGACCAACTGCGCGAGGCTGGCAGTCAGATCCCGGTCATCTTTGTCACGGGATTGGCCACACTGCAGGACAAGGTGGCAGGCCTTGGGCTCGGCGCCGACGACTACATCGTCAAACCATTCCAGATCGCCGAGCTGCGCGCCCGCATCCGCGCCGTGCTTCGTCGGCGCGAATCCCTGGCCCCCATCGAGTACGGCGAACTCTGCCTCGACGTCACCAACCGGCAGGTCCAAAGAGGCGGCGAGAAGCTCGACCTGAGCCCAAGGGAGTTCGACCTGCTCTTCCAACTGGTCCGCGCCAAGGGCGAGGTCGTCCTTCGCGAAGAGCTGCTCAGCAAGATCTGGGAACTCGACTTCGACCCGGGCACCAATGTGCTCGACGTGCACGTGGGCCGGCTACGGCGCAAGCTCGACAAGAAGGGCGAGCCGCTCATCGAAAACGTCAGGGGACAGGGCTACCGCATCTTGGCTCGCCGGGTCTTGCCGGGCTGACCCCGAGCTCGCAGAGCTGCACCCTGGCTCGTCGCAGCCGTTGCGCCACTCAGACTCCCGGCATGGGCGCCCCGGCCTCGATCCAGCGCCTGATGGCGTCGATCTCTTCGGCACTGAGCGGGTCCCCCTTGGCTGGCATGATGTCCAGGTCATCAGCAGGCAGGGAGATGGCCTGCACCAACACCGAGTCGTCCGGCGCACCTGGCACGATCAAGCCAGCGTCGCCGTAGAGGCCACCGTCGGCGCGATCGAGCCGCAGCCCCCCCTTCTGCTTCTCCTCGCCGTGACACTCGTAGCAGCGGGCCACGAACACAGGCAGGACGTGGTCAGCGAACAGTGCCTCGGCCTCGGCCACCAGAGCCAGCTGAGCCGCCGCCGCGGCGTCAGCTCCCTGACCGGCGAGCCCGTCAGCGGCCAGGCTCTCCTCGGCTTCTCCAACAACACCGGAAACCGGGTCAGACTCTGAACCCGTGGGCTCGCCAGCGGAGTCATCGAACAGGGCCAGCACCCCTTGCCAGGGCTCGGCGAGAAAATCTGCGCCGTAGACCATCTCGCCGCCCAGATGCCCGCCGATCGAGGTCACCACAAGACAGGCAAACAGGCTCACTCTCGACGCCCGGCGAGGGCCCGACCGCTCGCCACCGCGACTCATCAGGTAGAGCAGCCAGGACATCGCCGCCGTACCCGTGGCAGCCACGCCGAGCCAGCGGTGGTAGAAGAGCGTCTCTTCGAGCAGGCGCCCCGGGGGATTCGTCTCGGCGTAGAGCCAGCCCGATCCCGAGGCGGCAGCGGCCCCGAGCAAACCGAGCCAGAGACAGGTCTTCGCTGCGGGCGACCGCTGGGTGCGACCGAAGGTGGCCGCGGTGAGGTCGAGCAGGCCAGCCACCATCAGCAGGCCAATGGGGAAGTGCACCAGGGCAGGGTGAAGACGGGCCAGAAGCGGGGCCAGCGCCTCCCAGAGGGGTTCCCAGGCCAGGGGAACGGCGCCCATGCCCACCAGCGCCAGAATGCCTCCCCACACGGCGAGCCGCTGCGTGAAACGGGAACAAGGTGGACTCATGGACCGATCCTCCAGCTGTCGATAGGGCTCACCCACCAGGGCATCGGGTGTGGCGGCACAGTCTAGTCATCACGCCGCCCTGGAATCCTGACGCATTCATGAGGATGTGCCAGACTGGACGTCGGGCCCAGCACGGGGCCGGGATCCACGGCCCCCATCCCCGCACCCGGCTTTCCCAATCATGAGCCAGCGCACTCAGCCTGATCATTGGACCGAGGTCACCCTGGCGGTTCCGGAGGGTTGGGGCGAGCTGGTCACCGACGAGCTCGCGGCCTGGGCTGGCAGCGGCCGGGTGAGCCTGGAGCGCCTGGGCGACGTGGTCACCGCCCGAGCCTGGCGCCCCTGCAGCGCAGCGAACGACGCGCCCCACTTCGCCGAGCCTGGATCCCTCCGGGCAGCCGACACAGCGAGCGCAACCGAGGACGCAGACGGCGCCAGCCAGGAGCTGCGGCGCCGCTTCGCCGACCTGGCCCTGCGCTCGGGCTGCCCCGAACTGGCAGAGATCTCCCCCACCGTGCGCTGCATCCCTGATTGCGATTGGGCCGCCACCTGGCGCACGGGCTGGCGCCCTTTCCGGGTGGGCAGGGTGGTCATTCTTCCTGCGGGACGAGAGGCCCCCCTGCGCAGCGACGATGTGGTGCTCAAGCTCAACCCCGGCCGCGCTTTCGGCACGGGCCGCCACGGCAGCACCCGAGGCTGCTTGAAGGCTCTCCAACGACAGCTGGTGCCGGGACAGCGACTCATCGACGCGGGCTGCGGCTCTGGCATCCTGGCCGTGGCCGCCGCCCTGCTCGGCGCCGAGGAGGTGACCGCCTTCGATGTGGACATCGATGCCGTGCGCCACACCGAACGCCTGGCCCGTGAACATGGAGTGAGTGACCGGGTGGTTCTGGCCCATGCTGACCTTGATCTGCTCCAGTGCCTCGACCGTCCCACGGATGGTCTGCTGGCCAATATCGACGAGGACGTCCTGGTCGCCAACGCCGCCAAGCTGAGGCACTGCCTGCGAGCCGGCTCCTGGTTCGCTTTGGGAGGGACTCGTGCCGACGTCCGTGATCAGCTCTCCCCGGCCCTCACCGCAGCAGGGCTCGACGTCGAGCGGGTTGACGCCTCTGCCCGTTGGCGGACCCATATCGGCCGACGGCCCCGAGTCGGGCAGCTCACACCGAGCTGACCGCCGCCAGTAACGCTTCGCGGTGACTGTCGTCGTGATGCCTCCAGGCCAGCCTCCAGGCCAGGGTCCAGGCCAGGGTCCAGGCCAGGGTCCAGGCCAGCCTCCTGGCCACGGCCCGTTGCCTCGCCCGTCGCCAATGGGCACCATGCGAGGTCCGCGCCACATCTCCAGGCGCGGTGTCCCGGAGAAGACCCAAGCATGGCAACCGACCAGAACCGCGAGTGGCCCAGCGATCTCGACATCGCCCGCGAAGCGAAGATGCAGCCCATCCAGACCGTGGCCCAGGGCCTCGGCCTGAGTGGCGACGACCTCGAGCCCTTTGGCCACCACAAGGCCAAGGTCAGACTGGGCGGCCCCGCTCTCACCAAGGAGCACAAGGCCGGGAAGCTCGTGCTGGTCACGGCCATCAACCCCACCGCTGCGGGTGAGGGCAAGACCACGACCACCGTGGGCCTGGGCGATGCCCTGAACCACATCGGCCGTCAGACGACGATCTGCCTGCGCGAGCCGTCCCTCGGCCCCTGCTTCGGCATGAAGGGTGGAGCGGCAGGTGGTGGACGGGCCCAGGTCGTGCCCATGGAGGACATCAACCTCCACTTCACCGGCGACTTTCACGCCATCACCATGGCCCACAACCTGCTGGCCGCGCTGCTCGACAACCACATGCAGCACGGCAACAAGCTGAACATCGACCCGCGGCGCATCACCTGGAAGCGGGTGATGGACGTGAACGAGCGGGCCCTGCGAGACATCGTCATCGGCCTGGGCGGACCCACCCACTCGATCCCCCGCGAGACGGGCTTCGAGATCACGGCGGCCAGCGAAGTCATGGCCATCCTCTGCCTCGCTGACTCGCTCACCAACCTTCGTGAGCGGCTGGGCGCCATCCTCGTGGGCCAGACCTACGACAAGACCTGGGTCACCGCGGCTGACCTCAACGCGCACGGGGCCATGACGGCCCTGCTGCGGGATGCGTTCAACCCCAACCTGGTGCAGACCCTCGAGAACAACCCGGCCTTCATCCATGGCGGGCCCTTCGGCAACATCGCCCACGGTTGCAACAGCGTGGTGGCCACGCGCTCCGCCTTGAAGCTCTCAGACGTCGTCGTCACCGAAGCAGGTTTTGGCGCCGACCTCGGGGCAGAGAAGTTTCTCAACATCAAGTGCCGCAGCTCCGGGTTGTCCCCCGACGTGGTGGTCATCGTGGCCACCGTGCGGGCGCTCAAGCTGCAGGGCGGCTCCTCGAAGCAAGAGCTGGGCCATCGCCAGGACAAGACCCTGGCCCGCGGCGTGACCAACCTGTCCAAGCACATCGAGTCGATCCAGCTGTTCGGCTTGCCCGTGATCGTGGCCATCAACGCCTTCGTCACTGACCACGACGAAGAGATCGAACTGGTCGCTGAGGCCACACGCGAACTGGGTGCGCAGGTTGTGCGCAGCGACCACTGGGCCAAGGGCGGCGAGGGCGCGGTCGAGCTGGCCCAGGCCGTGGCGGCTGAACTCGACAAGGGCTCGGCAGACTTCACGCTGCTCTACCCGGACGACATTCCGCTCATCGACAAGGTGCGCACCGTGGCCCAGAAGATCTACGGCGCCGTGGACATCACCGCGGACACCAAGCTGCGGGCGCGTTTTCGCAAGCTCGACGCGGAGGGCTGGCAGCACTTGCCCATCTGCATGGCCAAGACCCAGTATAGCCTCTCCACCGACCCCAAGCTCATGGGTCGACCCACCGACTTCCACGTCCAGCTGCGCGACGTGAAGGTCTGCGCAGGAGCGGGCTTCCTGCTGGTGCTCACCGGCTCCATCCTGACCATGCCTGGCTTGCCCAGGGTTCCTGCCGCTGAAGCCATCGACGTCGACGCCCAGGGGCGGATCACCGGGCTGTTCTAGGCGAGACAGCTGGCCAAACATCGGCCCGCCGACGGGCCCAGACCCCGGGCGCTCGGGCGGGCAGTCAACGCCCGCCTGGCGAAGCGGCCTGCGAGGCCAGATCAGCCGTCCCACACCTCGATGGTGCCTGCGGTGGCGTCCATGATCGCGGCTTCGAAGGCTGCTCGGCACTCTTCCGGCAAGCGCACGTGGTGCGAGACGTCAGCGCTGAAGACCTCGTCGAGAAGCTCGACCTCGTGGGCGGAGTAGCGATGCTGGACGGCGGAGACCTGGGCGTAGGTCATGCGCAGCATGAGGGTGGACCAGTCGGTTCGCCGAGCAGTCTCCGCATCTGCCAGGGCCAGGTTCACCGTTCCCCCGTAGGCCCGCACCAGGCCACCCTTGCCCAGCTTGGTGCCGCCGTACCAGCGGGTCACCACGGCCGCCACGTCCCCCAGGCCACAATGCTGGAGGACGTCGAGCATGGGACGACCGGCGGTGCCGTGAGGCTCGCCGTCGTCACTCATCCCCACCTGAGCCGTGCTGCCGGGCGGCCCGACCAGGTAGGCCCAGCAGTGGTGCGTCGCCTCGGGAAACTCGGCTCGCAGCGCCTGCACCAGCTCCTGGGCTTCGGTGACTGTCGCCGCAGGGCGCAGGGTGGCCAGAAAACGGCTACGGTCGATGGACTGCTCGACGCGTACGTCTCCGGCGAGGATGGGGTAGCGGTGGCCTGGGGGCACGGGGGGCTCTCGAGGGGTTGCCCATGAACGGGGCTGCGCGGCCTGAGGATACCCGGGTGCCACGGCCGCAAGGAGCCACCTCAAGAGACCGCTGCGGGCCATCGCTGCGCCTGCCAGAGGACCACCCCGGCGAGGCATGCACGCATACTCAACATTCAATCTGCATATTTTCATCTCTTGGTCTGCATGAGTTTCGGAACCCCCGGTCGCCCGGCGGCCATGGCCCGGATCGAGAAGGCCCTCGGGTCACAGGTGCTCTGCAACCGATGGGACAAGGGCCAACGGCCGAATTACCTGATAAGCTGTCCACCGCTGCGGCCCCGGTGGACGCACTCTGCGCCTCTCACCCCGGGCACAGCTCTCGACGGGCAGCCCGAGACGGTTCTTCATGAATAAAAAAGTCGTCATGTACCTCCCCCACCGGGGAGACCCCCACAAGGGCGAGCTCATCTCCGCCGATCTGCTGCCGCTGGAGCTGGTACAGCTCGTGGCCCCAGCCCGTGAGCGAGGATGGACGGTCGAGCTGCTCGACGCCATGATCGAAGAGCGGCCCCTCGAGCGGGTGCTTGAGGCCTGCGCCGATGCCGACATCTTCTGCAGCTCGTGCATCCTGGGCTACCAGGTCTTCGACGGGGTCGAGACCGCTGCGGCCGTGCGCGAGAAGTACCCCCAGCTGCCCATCTGGTGGGGTGGCTGGTTCCCCTCTGCCGTACCCGAGCTGTTCCTCTCTGGCGGCAAGGCCGATGCGGTCTGCATGGGTCAGGGTGAGCTCACCTTCGGCAACATGCTCGACGCCCATGAGGCTGGCGAACCCCTCGACGGCATCGCCGGGCTGGCCCTGCTCCGTGACGACCACATCGTGCGCACCGGCATGAGCAAGGTCGTAGGTTTCGACGCCTATCCCAGGGCCGACTTCGGCAGCATGGATCTGCAGCGTTACTACGCCGAGCAGCTGCGCCAGACCCAGATCGAATCGAGCCCCAACGGCCGAGGCATTCGCCACCGCTTTCCCGACCCGCCGGGTCGCTCCGCCTACCCGGCCATCAGCTACCACTCGTCGTTCGGTTGCCCCGAGCCCTGCGCCTTCTGCAACTCGCCGGGCGTCACCAACCGAGCCTGGAAGATGATGCCCGGGCTCGACCTGCTCGACCACGTCCAGGAGATCCACGAGAGAGATCCGTTCGTGGGCCTGCGCTTCCAGGACGCCAACTTCGGGGTGAGCGAGAAGCGCACCGCCGAGTTCTCCCGGGGTCTGCTCGAGCGCAACCTCGACGTGGTCTGGCACGCGACCATCGAGATCAAGCAGGTCAATCAGTACAAGGCCGAGACCCTCGATCTCATGGCCGAGTCCGGGCTGTACGTCACCACCGTGGGCGCCGAGACCGCCACCTGGGAGCAGCAGCAGCTGATCGGCAAGCGCATCAAGCCCGGCGAGACCCTCGAAGCGGTACGCCGGCTCGACAAGCGGGGCATCATCGGCGGCATCAGCTACATCATCGGCTTCCCCGATGAGAGCGAGGAGTCAATGATGGCCACGCTCCAGGAAGCCCGAGCGGTCAAGTTGAACTTCGACCACGCCTCCGTCGACGTGTTTCCCTACCGGCCCATTCCCGGTGCGGCCATGTGGCAGCACGCTCTCGACCAGGGCTACGAGCCCCCCACCACCGCCGCCGAGTGGGGCGCCATGTTCGAGTACAAGGTCGACACCTGGAAGGGCGGCATCTCCGATCGGGTCAACCACGACTGGACCGTGTTCAACTTCTTGGCTCCCTGGGTGGACGGGCACGTGAAGTGCAGCCCGGTGATGCGCAAGATGCTCGGCGCCTCCGCTCGCTGGCGCATGCGCTCGGGCAGCTTCGGCTTCCCGGTGGAGTTCAAGATCTACCACCACGCCCGGCGCCTCCTCGACAAGGTCTGGACCGCCAACGTCGCCCCCCGCTGACGCGCTCGGTCGCGGGCCTCGCCTCGTCCCGCGGCCCCTTGGTGGGCTACCATCTCGCCCGTCATGCCCACACAGCCGCTACGCATCGCCATGTGGTCCGGTCCCCGGAACCTGTCCACAGCATTGATGCGTTCGTTTGGCAGCCGGGCGGACACCTGGGTCTGCGACGAGCCCCTGTACGCCCACTACCTGGCCAGCACGGGCATGGCCCACCCCCTGGCCGACGAGATCATCGACCAGGCCGAGACCCGCTGGCCCGTGGTCGTGGACGCACTCACCGGCCCGGTCCCCCAGGGGCGAGCCGTCTTCTATCAAAAGCACATGGCCCACCACCTGCTCCCTGGCCTGGAGCGGAGCTGGCTCTCGGCGCTCAGCCACGCGTTCCTTCTGCGCCGACCTCGACAGATGCTGGCCTCTCTCGCCGCGGCCCTCCCTGACCCACAGCTTGCGGACACAGGATTGCCTCAGCAGGTCGAGCTGTTCGAGCAGCTCAGGGCCGGTGGTAGCGCCCCTCCCCCGGTGATCGACAGCGACGATCTGCTCGCCGACCCCGAGGGCGTGCTCAGGGCGCTCTGCCGTTCGTTGGGATTGGCCTTCGACCCAGCCATGTTGTCCTGGGCCCCAGGCCCTCGCAGCACCGACGGCTGCTGGGCTCCCCACTGGTACGCCTCGGTCGAACGGTCCACCGGCTTCGGGCCACCGCGCACAAAGTCAGCAGAGCTCCCTGGCGAGCTCGAGCCCTTGTGCCATGCTTGCGACCTTCTCTACGACCAACTGGCCGCCCATCGCCTGGGCGCCGCCTGAACCGAGGCAAGTCATGCAGCAGGTCTTCGACGAACGGAACCGCGACCTGATCGTCAGCGTGGGCGGCACTCTCAGTCATCGGGATCAGGCCAGGGTCTCCCCCTTTGACGCCTCCGTGCAAGGAGGCGACGCCGTGTGGGAGGGGCTGCGGCTCTACGACGGCCGGATCTTCAAGCTGCACGAGCACCTGACCCGGCTGCGTCACTCTGCCCTGGCCCTGGCCTTCACACAGATTCCGTCGGCAGAGGACATCATCGCCGAGCTGCGGCGCACCCTGGCCGCCAACTCCATGCGCGACGGCGTGCACATCCGCCTGACCCTCACCCGAGGCGAGAAGCTCACCTCTGGGATGGACCCGCGGCTGAACACCTCCGGCCCCACCCTGATCGTGCTGGCGGAGTTCAAGGAGCCTGTATACGACCGCGGCGGGCTGACCCTGGTGAGCAGCTCCGTGCGCCGTTTTCCTCCCGACTGCCTCGACCCGAAGATCCACTCGGCCAACCTGATCCAGTCGATCCTGGCCAAGATCGAAGCCAACGCCGCAGGGGCGGACGACGCGCTCATGCTCGACCTCCGCGGCTTCGTGGCCGAGACCAACGCCACCCACCTCTTCATGGTCAGCGAGGGACTGCTCTCCACCAGCAGGCTGGTGGCCTGCCCCGAGGGGATCACCCGGGCGACGGTTCTTGAGCTTTGCCAGGCCCACGACATCCCGCACTGCGAGCGAGACATCACCCAGGCCGAGCTGTACCGAGCCGACGAGGTCTTCTGCACGGGTACCATGGGCGAGCTGGCAGCGGTCACCACCATCGACGGACGAACCCTCGGCGACGGCGCCCCGGGAGCCATCACGGGACGACTCAGCAAGCTCTACGGAGAACGCACCGCCGCCGAGGGTGTGGTGGTCGTGTGAACGAAGGCGAGTTGTCCGAAGTCCTCGCGGGGTTCGCGATCGAGGGGCAGCTCGTCGCGGCGCAGCGCCAGGCCGGTGGCCTGATCAACACCAGCCGGCGCATCGAGATCTCCCATGACGACGAGCTGCGGCCGTATCTGCTGCAGAGCCTGAACACCCACGTGTTCCAGGACGTCGAAGGGCTGATGGACAACCTGGCCGCTGTCAGCGCGCACCTGTCCACACGCTTCGCTGCGGCGGGCGTCCAGCAGAGCGAGCGACGCTGCCTGACCCTGGTGCCCAGTCGCCAGAGCCAGAACGGGCTGGTCACCGTGGACGGCGTCCCTTGGCGGCTGTTTCATTTCATCGAGGGCACGGTCAGCCGCACCACGGTGGAGAACTCCCGGCAAGCCGGAGCGGTGGGCCAGGCCTACGGTGCCTTTCAGCGCTACCTGGCCGACTACCCTGGGCCGCCGTTGGTGCTGACCATCCCCCACTTTCACGACACGGCTCTGCGCTTCGACGCCTTGCAAGCCAGCGCCAGGAGGGACAGCTGCGGACGGCTGGAGGGCTGCGCTCCCGAGCTGGCTTTCGCCGCCGAGCAGCGGAGACTGGCCCAGGTGCTGCCAGCCCTGGCCCAGCGCGGGGTGCTGCCTGAACGGGTCGTGCACAACGACGCCAAGCCGGCCAACGTGCTCTTCGACGAGGCCACGGGCGAGGGGATGGCGGTCATCGATCTCGACACGGTCATGCCCGGGTCGGCGCTCCACGACTTCGGCGACATGATCCGCTCGTGCACGTCCACCGCGGGCGAGGACCGCACTGCGACCGAAGTCGATGTGGACCTCGATCTGTTCAGCGGCCTGGTGCAGGGCTACCTGGCCGAGGCGGGCTCGATCTTGACCCTAGCCGAGCGGGAGCACCTGGCCCTCGCCGGCGTCATCATCACCTACGAACAGGGACTGCGCTTTCTCACCGACCATCTCGACGGGGACGTGTACTTCTCGGGTGTGCACCCCGGCCACAACCTGTCCCGCTGTCGCAACCAGTTCGCCCTGGTCAGGGCCCTCATGCACAGGCTGCCCGAGCTGCAAGACATCGCTGCCAAGGCCTGATGCGCACCGAAGCCTGTGGCGCCGTGAAGCCTGTGCCAAACTGAAGCCTCGGTGCGCCAGAGAAGCCGCGCCGTCAGCCGTCCAGAGGGCGGCCGCGAAACACGTCCACCCGGGGTGCGGGGTTGTCCATCTGTCGACGCCAGGCGTTGAGCTGTCCCACATGGGTCAGGAAGTCGGCCAGGGGACCGTTGATGGCGTTCCACAGAGGCCGCAGGTCAGGGCCGCTGGAGGCCAGCAGGCGTACGTCGCCGAGACGCTCATCACCCAGCTGCGCCAGGTCTGTCTGTAGAGTTGCGATGACCTGCAGCACCTGTTCCGAGAGCGCGTCGGGATCGTTCCCCACGTCGGGGAGGTGGGCACAGGCCTCGCTCCAGCGCACGGGCTCGCGGCCCTTTTGACTGGCGCTCACGTTCACGCCCACCCAGCACACCAGCTGGCGCATGTGCAGCAGCAGCTCGCCCAAGGTCATGGCGCCGTGACCGGGCGTGAACGACAGATCGCCCGCGACCAGACCAGCGGCGGCCCAGCGGTAACGAAAGCCGAGACCATCGAGCAGGCGCGACAACACCGTGACCGCTCCGAAGTCGCCGGGCGGGTCGGGCAGCGTGTGATAACGATCAGCGAAGGGCGTGGCCATGGTCTCGGTCTCCAGAAGCAGGGCAGGTGGGCTGGCAGTGAACACGCCGGGCCGCCCAGAGTGGCTCAGGGTGAGGTCGCCACGCGAAACCGCGCAGCGGGAACAGGCACCGGCTCAGCTTGACCCGGCCCGCTCCAGAGCAAGGACAGTTGCTGAGCGCCCCCGGCCTCGAACATGACCAGCCGCAGCTCGTGCAGACCGGCCTCCAGCAGCCGCTGGCCCACCCGGGTGGTGGCCCCATGCAGGCCGTCGTGATCAACGAGTTCTTCACCGCCAAGCCACAGCCGGCTGCCATCGTCAGACGAGAGGTGCAGACTCCACAGCCCGTCTGCGGGCACGTCCAGGTAGCCTTCGAACTCCAGGGCGAAGCCATCGTCCTGACCGGCGAGATCCAGGTCGAGGTCGGGGGTCAGGCCGCTCGCCACGGGCTCCATGCTCTCGAAGTCGGGCAGCTCTGACCAGCGGCCGTGATAGGCCCTGTAGCGCAGACCCGCGGACGTCTGCTCGAGCGCGGTCCCCAGCAGGGGCTCTTGCTTGTCGAACACCCAGCGGGCCAGCTCACCTCGGCGCCCGTCGTCCAGGAACACCGCCGCTTGCACCACCGTATCTCGCCAGAGCACCGGGTGATCGTCGAAGAGCTGGGAGTCTGTGGTGGGTTCGGTGTCGTCCAGGGTGTAGCGCACCACGCCCTTGCCGCTGGGGTTGCCGAGGCGGATCTCCAATGAGTTCAAGAAGACCTGGTCACCAGGGGACACCGTGGGCGGGGCCAGGTAGTAGCGCACGCCGAGAGCATCGAGCCGTTCATGGTGGGAACGCATGCGCCCGTAGAAGTCGTAGAAGCTGCGCTGCTCTGCAGGACTCCAGGTGACCTCTGCCAGGGCGCAGAGGCGAGGCCAGACCATGGTGTCGACGCGCTCCTGGGGCGCCCGTTCGGTCCACATGTTGCCCTCGGCGCCGAGCACGTGGGCAGCTTCTTCGTCGCTCAGCTCAGGGGGCGTGGGCTCGAAGGAGTAGATCTTCTCCAGGCTGATGGTGTCGTGGGAGTAATCGAGGTAGCAGTGGCTGGTGGGCGACGAGATCACATCGTGGCCCATGCGCGCCGCCTCCACGGCGCCGGACATGCCTCGCCACGACTGCACCGTGGCCCCCTCGGCAAGCCCGCCCTCCAGAATCTCGTCCCAACCCACCAGACGGCGGCCCCGCTCGGAGAGCCACTGGCCGACGCGACTCACGAACCAGCTCTGCAGCTCGTCTTCGTCGGCCAGCCCCTCATCGACCATGCGCTGCTGGCAGTCGGGGCACTCTTGCCAGCGGGTCTTGGGCACCTCGTCGCCGCCGATGTGAATGAACTGGGAGGGGAACAGCTCGAGCGTCTCTGTCAGCACGCCGGTCAAGAACTCGAACGTGCTCTCTTTGCCCGCGCAGTACACGTCGGCGTGCACCCCCCAGCGGGTACTCACTGCCAGGGGCTCGGGCATCTCGCCGGCTCCATCGCGACAGCCAAGCTCGGGGTACGCAGCGAGTGCGGCCACGCAGTGACCGGGCAACTCGATCTCCGGCACCACGGTGACGTAGCGCTCGGCAGCGTAGGCGACGATCTCGCGCACTTCGTCCTGGGAGTAGAAGCCGCCGCTCCGCTGCTCGCCTTCGCCACGCCACGAGCCCACGTCAGTGAGCAGGGGATAGCCCTCGATCTCCAGGCGCCAGCCCTGATCTTCGACCAGGTGCCAGTGCAGGACGTTCATGCGGTGATAGGCGAGCAGGTCGATGGTGCGCTTGATGAACTCCACGCTCATGAACTGTCGGCCGCAATCGAGCAGCAGCCCCCGCCAGGGATAGCGAGGCTGATCAGCGATGCTCACCAAGGGCAGGCCCACCAGACTCAGGGGAGCGCCTGTGGCGGCCGCGGCCTCGAAGCCCGTGGGCAGCAGCTGACGCAGGGTCTGGGTGCCTCTGAACAACCCCACGCCGCTCAGAGCCCGGATCACCACGGACGAGCTGCTCACGTCCAGGGTGTAGCCCTCGTCTCCCAGGTCGGGGTCAGCCCCCACCGTGGTGAGCAGGATCGTGTCCCGGGGGGCATCGCGGCCCTCCGCCGGGGTGAGCCCCGGGGCGCGCCCCAGCCCTCTGGCCAATGAGTCTGCCAGCAACTGTCCCACGGCATGGGCCCCCTTGTGAGAGGCCTGGGTGGCGATGGTGGTCGCGCCCGTCAGATCGAAGCGGCCTGCGCTGACCGAGAGGGACGCCGGCTGGGGCACCAACTGAGGCGGGTTGGGCTCGTCAGCGAGAGGCAGCCACGCTACCACGGCGGACAGCAGCGACAGAAGCGAAGTGCACATGGCAAGCTCAAGAACAGGGACGCAGGGCAGACAGCAGGGCCCACCAGCTGGCTCTACCAAGGTGGGCTCAGAGTTCAGCCTACAGACCGGGAAGCCTGACCGCCCACCTCATGCTGCGAGAGAGCGCGCAGCCGTGGGTCGGAGCGCCCCCGAGAACGCAGGCCAAGGTTGCGGGCTGTGACCGGCTGCCCGGGGACAGTAGCCTGCACTCCGTGGCTGCTCTCCGTCGACGATGGCAATGGACCCTGCTCGCAGCTGTGTTTGCTGCCTTGTTCCTGCCCGACCTCCTCGACACGGTGCGGGGCGGGCGGGTGCTGATCCGTTCGCTACAGCCCGTGGACGCCTTCGCCGATCGGGTGACCCAGCGCGAAATCCTGGTGGAGTTGGACGGTCTGGCCGATGTGCCCATGACCCTCTACACGCCCACGGGCAGTGAGCCCGAGACCGCCCTGGTGCTCGTCCACGGCGCCACGCCCCAAGGGCGACACGACAGCCGTCTGCGCTCCCTGGCCTGCGCCCTGGCCCTCTCCGGCGCCACCGTGGCCTGCCCCCAGCTCGACAGCCTGGCGGCGTTCTCCGTGGACGCCAGGGACATCGATCGACTCGTAGCCGCCACGTTGCAGGTGGCCCGGCAGCACGGCGCCGGACCGGTGGGCCTGGTGGGCATCTCCATCGGCGGCAGCTATGCGCTGGTCGCCGCGGGACGCCCAGAACTCGCGGGCCAGCTCAGCGCCCTGCTCACCTTTGGCGCCGCTGCGGACGTGAGCACATCGGTCGTCGACTGGCTGGCAGAGCCGGGAGCGAACCGCGAACCCGCCTTGCAGGGGCGTCGAGATCTGCTCCTGGCCAACCTGTCGATTCTCGTGCCGGCTGACGACGTGCAGGCTCTGCGCCAGGCCCTGCGCGCACCAGGCCCCGCCCTCGCCCAAGACCTCCCCGTTCAAGCTCTGGGTCCCGCCTCCCGCACCGCCCTGGCCATGGGACGAGATCCAGACCTGGCCGATGGCGCCACCGTGCGCGCGGTCTTCGCCCCATTGATCCCCGTGATGGAAGCCGTCTCTCCAGCAGGCGCACTTCTGCCAGGGGACGTCCCCGTCTTCCTCTCCCACGCCATCGCCGACCCCCTCGTGCCCTTGTCCCATCTGAGCCAGCTGGCGTTCCTGCTCGACGAGGCCGGCGCAGATGTGCAGCTCGAGGTCACCGACGTGTTCTCCCACGTCGACGCGGTGAGTGATCCCAGCTGGCTCTCTGCCTTGCCCCTGGCCCGCTTCGTCGGGCACTTTCTCGACGCCGCCGGCGGCTAAGGCCCTCGCCCTCTCGTCGCCCCACCCACCTCTCCAGCGAACACACACATGCCCACGCCCTTGACCGTCCATCTGTCTGGCGAGATCCACACCGACTGGCGCGAGCGCATCATGGCGGGCGCGGCCGAGGCCGGGCTGGCTCTTGAGTTCAGTGCACCGGTGACCGACCACGGCGCCAGTGACGACTGCGGTACCACCTTACTGGGATCAGAAGACGAGCCGTTCTGGCGCGACGCCAAAGGCGCTGGCATCAACACCATTCGCAGCCGCATCGCCCTGGCCGCAGCGGACGTGGTGGTGGTGCGCTTCGGCGACCGCTACAAGCAATGGAACGCTGCCTTCGAAGCGGGCTGGGCGGCCGCACTGGGCAAGCCCCTGATCGTGCTCCACGACAGCGAGCTGACCCACGCGCTCAAGGAAGTCGACGCGGCCGCTCTGGCGGTGGCCAAGACGCCTGAGCAGGTTCTGGGCATTCTGCGCTATGTGCTGAAGGGCGAGCTGCCGCCCCCGGCGCACACCCTGGGCTGAGGCTCCCAGCAATCACCCCTGGCTGCAGCCAGGATGCCCCGGCCCGGCTCCGCCCGCACCGCGACCTCGCCCCCTTGCCAGGACCTCGTGGGGCTGTGACCATGGGGGGATGTCCACACTCCCGAAGAAACGCTTCAGCGGCACCGACAGCTACATCGCCACCGACGACCTGACCGTGGCGGTGAACGCCGCGGTGGCCCTGGGGCGCCCTCTGCTCATCAAGGGCGAGCCCGGCACGGGCAAGACCGTTCTGGCCGAAGAGGTCGCCGCGGCCCTCGAGCTGCCCCTGATCAGCTGGCACATCAAGTCGACCACCAAGGCTCAGCAGGGACTCTACGAGTACGACGCGGTGGCGCGGTTGCGCGACTCCCAGCTGGGCTCGGAGAAGGTCCACGAGATCAGCAACTACATCGTGCGGGGCAAGCTCTGGGAGGCCTTCGAGAACAAGGGCGGCGCCCTGTTGCTCATCGACGAGATCGACAAGGCGGACATCGAGTTTCCGAACGATCTGCTGCTCGAACTCGACCGCATGGAGTTCTTCGTCTACGAGACCCAGCAGAGCATCAAGGCGGCCACCCGGCCCATCGTGCTGATCACGTCGAACAACGAGAAGGAGCTACCGGACGCCTTCTTGCGGCGCTGCTTCTTTCACTACATTCGCTTTCCTGACGCAGAGACCATGGCCGCCATCGTGGCCAGCCACTTCCCGGACCTGAAGCGCAACCTGGTCAACCGGGCCATCGAGATGTTCTATCACCTGCGCCTCACGCCAGGCCTGAAGAAGAAGCCGTCCACTTCAGAGCTGCTCGACTGGATTCGCTTGCTGGTGCTCGAGGACATCGACCCGGCGACGTTGGTCGTCGAAGAGAAGGCCCAGGACGTGCCCCCGCTCACCGGCGCCATGATCAAGAACGAGCAGGACATGCAACGCATCGCCGAACATCTCGCCGCTCGCCGCCCCACACGCAACTGGTAGGGCTGGCCCATGCTGGTCGGCTTCTTCTTTGAACTCAGGCGAGGCGGCGTCCCTGTCAGCATGCGTGAATTTCTCACGTTGCTGCGGGCATTGAACGCCGACCTGGCCGACTATTCTGTCGAGCACTTCTACTACCTCTCCCGCGCCGCCCTGGTCAAAGACGAACGGCACATCGATCGCTTCGACCGCGTATTTGCCTCGGTGTTCGAAGGCATCGAGCGCATCGACGACCCCTTCGCTCACATCCCCGAAGAGTGGTTGACCAACGCTGGCGAGCGCATGCTCAGCGCCGAGGACCGGGCGAAGGTCAAGGCCATGGGCGGTTTCAAGGAGCTGCTCAAGACCCTTCAAGAGCGCATGAAGGAGCAAGACGAGCGCCACGCCGGGGGCTCCAAGTGGATCGGCACCGGCGGCACGTCGCCCTTCGGCGCCTTCGGCTACAACCCCATGGGCGTGCGCATCGGTCAGGGCAAGAGTCGTCATCGCCGGGCCGTGAAGGTCTGGGAGCAGCGGGACTTCGCCGACCTGGATGGCCAGGCCGAACTGGGCACGCGCAACATGAAGGTCGCCCTGCGCAAGCTGCGCCGGCTCACTCGTGACGGTGCAGCCGACGAGTTCGATCTCTCAGGCACCATCAGCGCCACGGCCCGCAAGGGCTGGCTGGACATCCGCCACCAGGCAGCGCGCAGCAACCAGATGAAGCTGCTGCTGCTGCTCGACGTGGGCGGTTCCATGGACGACCACATCGCCCTCGCCGACCAGCTCTTCACCGCCGCCCGCAGCGAGTTCTCCCACCTCGAGCACGTGTACTTTCACAACTGTCTCTACGAGCGAGTCTGGAAGGACAACACTCGCCGCTGGAGTGACCCCACCCCCACCCGAGAGCTGCTGCGCACCTACGGGCCAGACTGGCGGGTGGTCATCGTGGGCGACGGCTCCATGAGCCCCTACGAGATCACCGAGCCCGGCGGCTCCGTCGAGCACTGGAACGAAGAAGCGGGCGCGGTGTGGATGCAGAGGCTGGTCGCCCACTGGGAGCGGGTGGTCTGGCTCAACCCTGTGCCTGAAGAGCAGTGGCACTGGACGCCCTCCATCGGACTCATGAACCAACTCGTGGGCGGGCGCATGGTGCCCTTGACCCTGGACGGCCTGGAGCGAGCGGTACGTTTGCTGCGGCACTGAGAGCTGCCAACCGCCCCACCCGCCGGTTAGGCTGACAGTCCATGGAGCTTCATGGCTGGATCGCCCTCGCTGTGCTCGTCGTCGCGGCGATCCTGTTCTTGACCCGCAGGCTTCCCCTCGAAGCCACGGCCCTGGGCATCCCCGTGGTGCTCTTCGCCACGGGCACCGTGCCCGACGCCAGCGTGGCCCTGCAAGGCTTCGGCAACCAGGCGGTGATCGCCATCGCCGCCGTGTTCGTTCTCGGCGCCGGGCTGCAAGAGTCGGGAGTGGCCGCGCTCCTGGGGCGGGTCATGCAGCGCCTCGGGGGACGGAGCGAAGCGCGGCTGATGCTCGTCATCTGCGTGGCGGTGGCCGGGCTGTCGGCCTTCATGAGCAACGCAGCGACCCTCGCCGTGCTGCTGCCCTCGGTGCTGGCCCTGTCCCGCAGCACGGGCATCTCGCCTTCTCGGCTGCTCATGCCCATGGGCTTCTCGGCCATCCTGGGCGGCACCATGACCGTGATCGGCACCGCGCCCAACCTGCTGATCGCCGACCACCTCGAGCGCATGGGACGACCACCCTCCTTCTTCGACTTCTCAATCGTCGGCGTCCCGCTCTGTCTCGCGGGCATCCTCTACCTCGTGATCCTGGGCCGCCATCTGCTGCCCAAGGAGGGGGACGATCAGCAGGGTGAGAAGAATCTGGCCCGCCGGGCCCTGCCCGAGCAGCTGGCCCGCAACTACGGGCTGGCCCGCAACCTGACCCGCCTGAGGGTAGGCAAGGCGTCGCTGCTGGCGGGCCACAGCCTGGCCGACCTGCGTCTGGCCGAGCGCTACAACGTCAGCGTGGTGATGGTCGCCAGGCACCAGGGGCTGGTGCTGCACTGGCGCGTACCCAATACCGAGCTGGTCCTGCAGCGGGGCGACGACCTCTACCTCGATGGCGACTCGGAGGCCATCTGGCAGCTCGCCGAGGAGAACCAGACGCGCATGGGCCTGGCAGGGCAGCACCACATCGAACACGCCCTCGACCACGGCGTGATCCTGGCCGAGGCCATGATCGGCCCCCGCAGCAAAGCCCAGGGCTCGACGCTGAGGAAGCTGAGGTTTCGTCAGCGCCACAACCTCTCGGTGCTCAACATCTCCCGAGGCGAGAACCGCCACACCCAGCGGCTGGGACAACTGCCGCTGGAGGTCGGCGACACGCTGCTGCTCGCCGGATCCCGCAATGGTCTGCGGCTGCTGCGCAAGAGCGACGAGTTCGTGGTGCTCACCGACGTGGGCGAGTCCCGAGACTTCCGCAAGGCCCCCCTGGCGCTGTGCCTGCTGCTGCTGGCCCTGATCCCCCCCGTGCTGGGCTGGGCGCCCTTGGCCGTGAGTTCTCTGGCGGCGGCGCTGCTCATGGCGCTCACCGGCTGCGTGTCCGCTCAGGAAGCCGGGCGCAACATCGAGTGGAAGGTCCTGGCCTTGATCGTCGGCACCCTGCCTCTGGGCTATGCCCTCGATGTCCACGGCGTGGCTGGGCACGCCGCCACCGGGCTGGGCACCCTGGCCCAGCTCTTCGGACCCGAAGCCCTCCTGGCGGCCCTCTTCGTCGCCGCGGCGGTGGTGAGCACAGCCTCCAGCAACGCCGCAGCCGCCGTCATCCTGGCCCCGGTCGCTGTCCGGGCGGCCCTGGACCTCTCGCTCCCCCCCAGGGCAGCCCTGCTGGCGGTGGCCTACGGTTGCAGCTGCGCCTACGTGGTGCCCTTCGCCAACCAGTGCAACCTGATGGTCGCGGCCCCGGGCTCTTACTCCACCCGAGATTTTCTCCGTGTGGGCAGCGGCCTGAGCCTGGTGGTGGCCGTGGTCGCCGTGAGCGCCCTCTCGCTGCTCGTGCTCTGAGCTCTCCACCCCGCGCTTGAATGAAAGTGCCGCCCGATGGGACCATGAGCCGCTCGCAGACAGGAGACCAGACCGTCATGTACGCCATCCTTTGGGAGTTCGTCCCCCACCCGGGCAAGCAGCGCGACTTCGAAGCGGCCTACGGCCCGGGCGGCCCCTGGGCGGATTTCTTCGGCGGAGCAGACGGTTTCGTCAGCACCGAACTGCTGCGGGACAACGACGAGAGCGGTCCCTACCTGACCCTCGACCGCTGGCGTTCGAAGGCTGACTACGACGCCTTCGTAGAAGCGCGCAAGGCCGAGTACGAACAGCTCGACGACGAGTTCCAGGCGCTCACCGACAGGGAGCAGCTGCGGGGTTCGTTCGAGATCCTCACGTAGTCCGACACGATATGAGCGACAGCGCGCGTGTGATCGCCCCGGGCACCTGGCCATGGGTTCGTTGGGGACACTGGGGAGTCCTGGCCCTGCTGAGCGTCGCGGCCGCCTGCGGTCTGGCGCCTGTAGGCCTGGCTCAAGACGCGGACGAGACGACACTCAACGCCTCAGGTGGTGAGCTGCAGGCCGACCAGGCCTGCTACGACGTGCTCCACTACGACCTGACCCTGGCCATCGACACGGCGGTCCAGACCATCGACGGTCAGCTGATCATGACCGCCGCCGTGGTGGCCGCCAGCGAGCAGCTCGCTCTCGACCTGGACGATCGCCTGGAGGTGTCGGCGGTCACCCTCGATGGCCAGGCCGTCTCCTGGCAGCACAGCGACGGCCGCATCGTGCTGAGCGGGCTGAGCCTCAGACCCGGCGCCTCTCTCGAAGTGGCCGTGAGCTACGGCGGCACACCCCGGGTGGCCCCCAACCCACCCTGGGACGGCGGCTTCACCTGGGAGACGACCGCCGATGGCAGCCCATGGGTGGCCACCTCGTGCCAAGGCGAGGGCGCCGACCTCTGGTGGCCCTGCAAAGACCATCCGTCAGACAAGCCCGAGGGCATGGACCTGCGCTTCGATGTCTCCGCTGACCTGGTGGCGGCGAGCAATGGGGTCCTGGTCTCCGACACGCTCATCGGCGGGGGCAGGCGGCGCTTTCACTGGCGCACCGAGCAACCCATCAGCAACTACTGCGTGGCCTTGAACCTGGGGCCCTACGTCACACTCAGCACCGTGGTCGAGGGCGTGGCTGGAGACGACTTCCCCTTCGTGTTCTATGTGCTGCCCGAGAACGTCGAGAAGGCCCGGGCCGCGCTGCCCGACTTCGTGGATCACCTGCGCTTCTTCGAGCAGACCGTCGGGCCCTATCCCTTTCGGGCCGAGAAGTACGGGCTGGTCGAGACGCCCCACCTGGGCATGGAACACCAGACCGTCATCGCCTATGGCAACCGCTATCGGCAGGGCAGCGAAGACTACGACTGGCTGCACCATCACGAGGCCTCCCACGAGTGGTGGGCCAATCTGGTCACCGCCGCCGACTGGAAGGACATGTGGATCCACGAGGGCTTCGGCACCTACATGCAGGCGCTGTACCTCGAACAGCGCTTCGGCGTCGAGGCGTACCGGGCGAAGATGACATCGACTCGGGCCCGGCTGAACAACCGCCGACCCGTCGCTCCCCGGGAGACCCGGGACAGCAAGCAGATCTACTTCGGCCCGGACGGCGGCTTCGACAACGACATCTACGACAAGGGCGCCTGGGTGCTCCACGACTTGCGCTGGGTGCTGGGTGACGAGGCCTTCTTCGCAGGCCTGAAGCGCGTGGCCTATCCCACCGCAGAGCACCTGCGGGCCACGGACGGCAGCCAGGTCAGGTTGGTCGACACCGAAGAGGTGCGGGCGCTGTTCGAGGAGACGGCGGGCCGTGACCTGGCGCGTTTCTTCGAGGTGTACCTGCGCCAGCCCGAGCTGCCAGAGCTGTTGGTCAGCCAAGACGAGGGCGTGCTCTCCCTGCGCTGGCAGGTGGCTGACGGTGGGCCGCTCGAGGTGCCCGTGCCCGTTGAAATCAACGGTCGCCCGCTGCGGGTCGACATGTCCGGCGGCCAGGGCCAGGTCAACCTCGAGGCTGCCTCCCGACCCGAGGGCTCTGCCCACAGCTCACGGCCAGACACCGTCGAGGTGCTCATCGACCCCCACGGCTGGCTCCTGCGAGCAGAGTAGAGGCCTGCGCTCCAGGCCCCTGGCTCGACCCTCCAAACGGCCCCCCTTGGCGAGACACAGGCTCGGCCGGAGCACGCCCAAGAACAGCAGAAGGGGAATCACTCCTCCCGACCTGCCTGCTGAGCTGAATCTGGCCAGACGGGTCCAGTCTGTCCTTCTGGGTCTTTTGAGGGGCCGACCCAGAGACAACAGCCGCTTCGAACCGTCGCTTCGAGGACGGGGATCAACGGAGCTGACCGGCAGAACTCGCGTTCAAATCGCTGCGGCAGCAGAGACCCGGGAGGGGTCAACCTCAGCGCGCCAGCCGTTCGTATCGGCTGTGTCAGGACAAGAAATGGGGGAGAGGGACCTGCAAAGCTGGAGAATCAGCCACACCCGACAGACCGGGAGGAGCATCTCTACATCCGTGAGATGCGTGGAGATCCCTTCATGTTCTTTCTGAAACTTTCTCCGGAGGATGCCGTCTGAGCCGCCGTCCCCGGGCGTATCATGTCGCGGATGACAACGCGCGACCCTGTCTCCCCAGGGGATGTGACGCGGCTATTGGACGCCATCGGTTCGGGCTCATCAGAGGCGGCCCACGCCCTGCTGGAGGTGGTCTACGAAGAGCTCCGCGCCGTAGCCCGCAACAAGCTGACCGGCGCGTCGGTTGGTGCCACGCTGGAGCCCACCGCCCTGGTCCATGAAGCCTACCTGCGTCTCCTCGGAGGCGAGGCCCCCCACTGGGCAAACCGGCGCCACTTCTTTTCGGCTGCCGCGCGGTCCATGCGTGACATCGTCATCGACCGGGCTCGCAAGCGAGCGACGCTCAAGCGCGGCGGCGACCGCCAGCAGCTCACCTTCGACGAGAACATGCCCGTCCCTCTCGATCAGGCGACGGATCTGCTGCACCTGGACGAAGCCCTCGATCGCCTGGAGCAGGCAGCCCCCGCGAGCGCCCAGGTGGTGATGCTGCGCTACTTCGCCGGCATGACCGTGGCCGAGGTGGCTGCCGCCCAGGACGTCTCGGTCTCGTCCGTCGAGCGCCACTGGGCCTTTGCCAAGGCCTGGCTCCAGAGAGAGCTCGCCCGAAACGACTGAGCGCCCTGAGCGGCGCACGGCTTGCTAGCATGGGCCGCTCATTCCAGCGGGAGAGAGTCGTCCATGGATCCAGGCAACCGTCGCACCGTGCTGGCCGCCATGGCCGCCAACGCCGGCATCGCGATGGCAAAATTCGTGGGCTGGGGTGTGACCGGGGCGAGCTCGATGTTGGCCGAAGGAGTGCACTCCCTGGCCGACTCGGGCAACCAGGCCTTGCTGCTCTGGGGCAGCGCCAGCGCCGCCAAGGCACCGACCACGTCCCACCCCTTCGGCTACGGCAGAGAGCGCTATTTCTGGGCTTTCGTCGTGTCGCTGATCATCTTCGCACTGGGTTCGATGTTTGCCCTCTACGAAGGCGTGCACCAGCTACAGCACCCCACCGAGATCGTCAGCCCGATCTGGGCCATCAGCATCCTGTCCCTGGGCTTGCTGCTCGAGGGGTGGTCCTTTCGCACGGCCGTGGTCACCGCCCGCTTGATCAAGGGCCGCCAGAGCTGGCCGAAGTTCCTGCTGCGGACGAAGAATCCAGAGCTGCCGGTGGTGCTGCTCGAAGACCTCGGGGCCTTGCTGGGGCTGCTCGTGGCCCTGGTGGGCGTGAGCGTGGCCTCGATCACGGGGGACACCCGCTACGACGCCGCCGCCTCGATCTTCATCGGCCTGCTGCTGGGGGCCATCGCCGTCCTGCTGGCCACCGAGATGAAGAGCCTGCTCATCGGCGAGGCGGCCGAAGATGAAGACGAAGCCGCCATCGGCGAGGCCATGCGCTCCCACGACTCGGTGCGCCGGTTGATCTCCTTGCGCACCCAGCACATCGGGCCGGACGACATCCTGGTCTGCGCCAAGATCGAGTTCGACCCGCAGCAGACCCTGGCCGTGGTCACCGACCACATCGACTCGGTGGAGGCGGACGTGCGCGCGGTCGTCCCCGCCGCCCGCTTGATCTACATCGAACCGGACCTCTACGAGCCCGACCGGGAGCCACGCCCTTGAGCACTCTGCAGCCAGACGTCGCCCACGCCCCAGCCTTCGACTCCATGTGGGTGGAGGCTCCTGATTGGGATGTGGTCGCCGCCCGCTACGACGAGCTGCAAGCGGCCTGGAAGTCTGCGGGAGACGCGGCCGCCCGGCGCCAGGTCATCGTCGATTGGGACGCCCTGCGCCGAGAGACCGCCACCTGGGTCGCCCTGGTACACCTGCGCTTTCAACGAGACACCCGTGACGACCAGGCCTGCGCCGCCCGAGCCCTGGTCGACAAGCTCGGCCCCCGCTTCGATGAGCGCAACAGCCGCATCCAGCGCATGGTTCTCGAGGGCCCCCACCGCGACGAGATCGGGGCCCACTTCGGCGACCACGTCCTCGACCTGTGGGCTGCTGACGCGTCCACCGTCTCGCCCGCCATCCAGGACGACCTGGTCACCGAGCGCGAACTGCAGGCTCGCTACACCAGCTTGCAAGGCGGGGCGAAGATCCTCTTCGACGGCGAAGAGCACACCCTCTCGGGCATGCTCAAGTACCGGGTCTCCGCCGATCGCGAGCTGCGCCACGGAGCCTCTCGGGCCTACTGGTCCTGGTACGGCGAGCAGGCCCAGACCTTCGACGCGCTGTACGACGAGCTGGTCACCCTGCGCACGTCCATGGCCCGGCGCCTGGGGCACAAGACCTTCGTGCCCGTGGCCTACGCGCGCAAACGTCGGGTCGACTACGACCGCCACGACGTGGCCAACTACCGCCAGCAGATCGTCGACGAGGTGGTGCCCCTGGCCGCCGAGCTGCGAGAGCGGCAGCGCAAGGGCCTGGGCCTTTCGACCCTGCACCTGTGGGACGAGCAGATGCAGGCGGACGGCCCACCTCCCTCACCCGACGGTGATCGCCAGGAGCTCATGATCCGGGCCCAGACCATGTTCGGCTCGACCCTGCCCGAGCTCGCCCAGCTCTACGACACCATGACCGAGCGCCAGCTGCTCGACCTGGGCAGCCGCGAGGGCAAGTCGGGGGGCGGCTTCTGCACCTGGTTCCCTCGCTGGGGGCTGCCCTACATCTTCGCCAACTTCAACGGCACCCACGGCGACGTGCGCGTCTTCACCCACGAGATGGGCCACGCCTTCCAGCGCTTCTCGAGCCGCGGCCAGCCCCTGCTCGACACCGTGGGCTGCACCTCCGAGTCAGCCGAGATTCATTCGATGTCGCTGGAGCTGCTGACCTGGCCCGGCATGGACCATTTCTTCGGCGACGGAGCCGAGCGCTTCCGCCGGGTGCATCTGGCGGATCACATCACCTTCTTGCCCTACGGCGCCTTGGTCGACCACTTTCAGCACAGCGTTCATGACGCACCAGACGCCACGCCCGACGAACGGGCGTCCATGTGGAGCGAGCTGGAGAAGATCTACCTGCCCTGGCGTGATCCGGGCGACCTGGCCCATCCCGCGTCGGGCCGTTTCTGGCAGGCGCAGATGCACATCTACCGCGTGCCCTTCTACTACATCGACTACACCCTGGCGCTCACCTGTGCCCTGCAACTCTGGGACCGCAGCCTCAGCGACCCGGCCCAGACCTGGAAGACCTACGCCGAACTCTGTCGCCGTGGAGGGTCCATGCCCTTCCGCAAGCTGGTGGCCTCGGCGGGGCTGCAGAGTCCCTTCGAGCCCGGGTGCCTGACCTCGGTCATCGATCGGGCCCGTGGCTACCTGGAGCTGGGCCCGGCCTGATGACTTCTCGCAGCCGCTCTTGGTCGGGTGCAGCGCTGGCCTGGGTGTGCTTCGCGACGGGATGCTCCGAGCCGCCGCCCCCGGCGCCAGGGGTGCTGCTGGTGACCTTCGACACGACCCGGGCCGATCGCCTGGGCTGCTACGGCCATGAGGCTGCCCGCACTCCCCGCCTCGACGGTCTGGCCAGGCGAGGGCTGCAGTTCGACGCGGCCTACACCCCCACGCCCCTGACCCTGCCTGCCCATACCACCTTGCTCACCGGCACCTGGCCCCTGTCCCACGGTGTGCGGGACAACACGCTCTTCACCGTGGCGCCTTCCATGCGCACGCTGAGCGAAGCGCTCGTCGAGCGGGGCTGGCGTACGGGCGCTTCTGTGGGCGCCTTCGTTCTCGACAAACGCTACGGACTCGACCAGGGCTTCGAGAGTTACGCCGGGCCCTCCCAGGAGGCCTCGGACGGGTCCACCATCGCCGAGCGACCGGCGTCGGTGGTCATCGACGACGCCGCTGCCTGGCTGGGATCCGTGGCCCGCGACGAGCGCTTCTTCTTGTGGGTGCACCTGTTCGATCCCCATCACCCGTACCAGGCACCGCAGGAGTTTGGCGATCAGACGACAGATGGCTATGACGCAGAGATCGCCTACGCCGACGCCGAGCTGGGGCGCTTGCTCGACGGGTTGCAGACGAGTGGACGTCTGGACGAGACCCTGGTCATCGCCACCTCTGACCACGGCGAATCCCTCGGGGAGCACGGCGAACAGAGCCATGGGTTCTTCATCTACGACGCCGCGGTGAGGGTGCCCTTGATCGTGGCTGGTCCCGGCGTGCCCACGCAACGCGTGTCAGACCCGGTCTCGCTCAGAGACGTGGCCCCCACCTTGCTCGACTGGTGCGACGTGCCTCGCCAAGCCCTCCCCGAAGCGACCGCAAGCTCTCTGCTCGACCACTCTGCCGAGGGTCCTGACGAGAGCGACCGCGCCCTGTACTTCGAGACGTTTCTGCCGTTCTACGCGCAGCGCTGGGCGCCCATGCAGGGGCTGCTCTGGCGGGGACACAAGTTCATCCGCACGCGGCGGCCCGAGCTCTACGACCTGGCCAACGACGGCGACGAGCTCACAAACCTGATGGCAGCCGAACCCGAGCTGGCCCAGACCATGGGGCAACGTCTGGCCGCGCTCATCGCCGAGCACCCACCACTGGGCAGCGCCTTGGTCGACCCGGCTCGGGCGCAAGACCTGCAGGCTCTGGCAGCGCTCGGCTACACCGCGGGCAATCTGCAGGGCGATCCCTTCGCCACCGATCTGCTCGACGCGAAAGACGGCATCGAGGACATCGTCAAGGAAGGCACGGCGCTGTTCGACCTGACCCGCGGTCGGCAGCTGCTCGGGCTCGCCGCAGGCGCTGGGCCGGCGCGCAGGCCTGTCACGCTCGGCACGGACGACGCCCCCGCCCGCAGCGAAGGCCTGGCCCGACTGGAGCGGGCCCTCGGCTACTACAGCGAACTCGTGGCCCGCTACCCCGAGCGCCTGGACCTGCTCTCCCAGCTGGCCCTGGCCGAGAGTTCGCTGGGTCAGCACGAGGCCGCCGCAGACCACTGCGAGCAGATCGTCCTGGCCCAGGACCGACAGGCCGACCATCGCCTGCGCCTGGGCCAAGCCTACGAAGCCATCGGTCAGCCTGAGTGGGCACGAGCCGAGATGGTCAAGGCCGTGGCCCTCGATCGCCGAGCCACCGCGGCCTACGACTGGTTGGCCTGGTGGCACGAGCAGCGCCAGGAGTATGGCCAGGCTGCGTTCTGGCGCGCCGAACAAGAGCGCTTTCAGATGATGGACGAGGCCCTGCGCCTCTCAGCCCGGGCCGAGCGGCAACGTCTCGAGTCCCTGGCCAGGGAGCGGTCGCAGACCGTCGCCGGACCGGACGACTATCCCGAGCCCGACCTCACCCCTGAGCGTCTTCGCTGACCGGGGGCCCCGGGTCTTCGCCGCTGCAGAAGGTGTTGGGCACGCCGCTCACCACGGCGACCTCGACAGTTCGCTGCTCGTCGGCCAGGTGCAGATCGAACTGCTCCGCCAAGACACTCAGCAAGGCGTCGCGATCTCCGGGTTGCCAGTGCATCTCGACGTCACAGAGAGCGTCTGCGTCGAGCCCCTCCGTCTCCAGGACCCCGAGCTGTTGTTCGAGCGCTTGCACCATGCGCCGCACCGAGCCGCGCTTGAGGGTCAGCACCCCGTCGCCCGTGGTGGTCGTCGAACCCCGTCTGCGTCGATCGTCGTGCACGTGGTCTGACCAGCCAGGACCAGCACTCAGGACGGCGACCTCGACCTCCTGCTCTTGGCGGTCCACGGTGAGTCCGTAGCTCTCCGTCAGGACGGCCAGCACGCTCTCGTAGACCGGCTCCCAGCCGCTCAGTCCCTCGGCCACGCCGCTCTGGGCTCGGGCAGCGTCCACGTCGAACCAACGTTGATCGAGGGCGTCGTCACCCAGCACCCGATCGGCGCGCAGCGAGAGACACTCGGCCAGCAGCTCTCGCAGGGTCCGGCCATACAGCGACATGCGCACGGTGAAGAAACCGCCGCGATAGCTCGCACCCCGCCGGCGGTCATCGAGATTGGGGAGCTCTGCGAGGGTGGCCCTGAACGGCTCGGTCTGCTGCCAGACCTGCACGCCATCGTTGAAGCCCAGGCCGCCCCCGGACATGTCGAGCACCTTGCCGCGCAGGTTGTCCCGCAGCTGGGTCCGGGTGTCGCCGCCCACGGCCAGCAGGACGAGCACGGAGATCACGCCCAGCGCACCCACGGCGACAGCCAACCAGAGCAGGACACGGACCAAGACAGATCTCCAAGCAGGGAGCGTATGTTCGCAGGTTCAACACCCCGCGCCTACGGCCTCCCGCCATGGCGCCTTGGTGACAGCGAAGCCGCCGGGCAGCCCCTACCCTTGGCTCGCCAGGAATCGGCGCCCGAGATTCCACAAGGGCACGTCGGGCAGGGGGCACTCCAAGGCGAGCCGCTGGCTGTCCCCCGGGTGACGAAAGGCCAGTCGTCGCGCGTGCAGGCCGATGGTCAGGTCTTTCAGCTGTCGGCTCGCTCCGTACTTCACGTCGCCCACCAGGGGGCAACCCAGCTTGGCCGCCGCCACCCGCAGCTGGTGGCTGCGCCCGGTCTGGGGACGAAACTCGATCAGCGCCCGTTCGCCCAAGGTCGTCAGCACCTTCCAGTCGGTGACGGCCTGTTTGGCCCCGCCCCGCCCTTCAGAGACGGAGCGCACCACGTTGCGGGCTGGGTCCTTGAGCAACCACTGGGTCAGCTGGCCCGCACCGCGTTTGGGGATGCCCTCGGCCACGGCCCAGTAGACCTTGCTGGCCTTGCGCCCCCGCAGCTGTTCGGCGAGCTGGGCCGCGGCGTCCTTGCGCAAGGCCAGCACCAGCACACCGGACACCGGGCGATCGAGCCGCTGCACGATGCCCACGAAGGGATCGTTGAGACCCTCTTTGCTCAGCAGGCGACGGACCTTGTCGTAGAGGGACACATCGCGACTGTCATCGGGCACGGTGGGCAGACCGCCGGGCTTGTCAAGCGCCAGCAGGTGCTCGTCGCGATGGAGGATGTTCAGCGGGGGCGATGCCATGGCGCCGTTCTCCCAAGGCGGCACGGCTCCCGTCAAGGATCGCTCGGCCGGTCCCTCTCGCTGATCACGCCGTCGCCGTTGCGATCGCAGCGATCGGCCAGCCGCGCCAGGGGCGAGAACTCGCTCTGGCTGACCTCACCGTCCAGGTCGATGTCCCAGCGATCCATGAAGCCGCCCACCGCACCCTGACCTGCCAGATCGATGAGCGGCCGGGCCCGGGAGGCGTCCACCAGCTGCCTGTAGCGCTCCTCGGGGATGTCGTGGGGCTTGACCAGCTCGCCGTTCGCGATGCGCCGGTAGCTCAAGGGCCGACGCTTGGCGAAGGACGGCTGGGCGACCATGCGGCGCAGGGCCTCCGGGTCTGTGTAGAGCAGCACGGGCTCAACGGTCTCGAGCTGCTCCCAGGGCCACTCCTTCTGGCTCACCAGACCGTCACCGTCGAGATCGAGAAAGTGCAGCGCCTCGCTGCCGATGTCCATCTCGCTGCGGCTGACCACGTCGTCCTTGTCTCGGTCAAGAACTCGGGGATCGGCCGCCGGGTGTCGAGGCCACTCGAGCAGGTCGAGGTCGCCGGAACGATTGGCATCCAGCACCGAGAACAGCAGGCGCTCCAGCTCGGCCCGGCTCAGCAGGCCATCGTCGTTGGCGTCGAAGACCCGCGGATCGGCGGCTCGCACCATGCGGGCCAGGGGTTCGTCCTCGGCGATCAGGAAGCCGTAGCGCAACCGCTCCTCGGCGCTGAGCGGGCCGTCGTCCGCGGACTCGTCGGGCGAGCTGGCCTCGGCGTCCATGGTCCCGCGACCCGTGGGCATGCTGTTGGCCATCATGCCCCCGGGGATCGAAGCCCTGCCGTGAGCGACGGCGATGCCCCTCCGTTGCCTGGCGCCATCGTTGCCCCGGCCCAGGACATCGCCCGGCACGGTGAGCACCCGGTGCATCTCTTCGCGGGACAGAAAGCGGGCGCCCTCGTGGCTGATGTCCTTCAGCTGCCGTCCGGTCTCATCGACCATGCGGTCAAACGCGAAGGCCTCCACGGCCACGTCTCGCAAGGGGCCCAGAGCGGCGAGGTTCGCGTCGACGGCAAGATCGTCGCTGTCCGTGGCGTCGATGACGGCCAGCCCGGTGTCGTGGGTCACCAGCACCCGGTGCACCAGCGAGGGCGGGTTGAACGAGCGAGCCAGGGTCAGCCCGGCAGGCCCGTTGATGTTGCCCCGTTGACGATCGAGGATCGTCGGTGCTTCGGGCGCGGTCACGTCGAGCAGCAACAGCTGTCCTCGCTGATCTTCGGGACTGCTCTGACGACGCTGCACCACGTAGGCCACGTCTCGCTCGACCGTGGGCGTCAGGCCCGTGGTGTCGCCCAGCTCGTAACGCCCGGACAGCTCGATCGTCACCGAGTCGTAGCCGTTGCCATAGCCCTCTGACAGGCCGCTCAACCGGCGGATGTCCTCGGCCAGGGTCACATCGAGCACCGCCACGCCCTCCTTGCCGTTGGCCACCACTGCCAACATCCTGGCCTCGCTTCGCGCGTCGTGGCCGTCGGGGCGCCCGTACTGAAACAGGGTCGCCACGTCTGATGCGTCATCGCTGCGCTCATCTCCTCGAGAGGTGCAGCGGGCCTGCCCCACCACTCGCGGGCGCTCGGGCACGGACAGGTCGACCACCGCCAAGCCACCGGGTCCGTCCGCGATGTAGACCAGCGGCCATTGCACACTGAGCCCCCGAGCATCTTGGGTAGCCACGTCGCTGATCAGCCGAGGTTGGCTGCGATCGCTCACGTCGACGACGCGCAAGCCTCCCGCCCCGTTGGCGATGGTCAGCAGGTCGCCGGCGAGGGCCAGGTCGCGAGCGTCCCCCGCGGCGATGAACGACAGCACCGTGGGGAACGCCGGGTTGCGGATGTCGACCACCGTGACCCCGGCGTTCTCGATGGCCACGAAGGCCGTGGACGCCCGGCCCGTGAGGGGATCGGTGTCGAGGGTCACCGCCCGGGCGCCGCCCAGGGGCAGCCGCGCGATATAGATGCTGGCGCCCGGGCTCTCCCGATCGAGGAGCAGGGTCTCCAGGCCCCGCTCGCCCACCGCCACCGCCAGGCCTCGCGCCAGGGCAAACGAACCTCCCCCCGCCGCGCCGCTTCCCAGTCCCCAGGTGGCAGGGCTGCGATGACATTCGATGCAACTGCGCGCGGCCCGCTGCACGGTGTGGGGCTGGTGATGGATCATGGTCATGCCCGACAACCCGGACGCGGTCACCGGCAGGCCCTGGTCGATGGACAGATCACCGCTCTCGTCGTGCACCGTGCCCATGCTCGAGAAGCCCACCATGTACGGCGCCACCATGCCCTCCGGGTTCAGGCCCAGGACGAACTGGCGCAAGGTGGCGAAGACCCGCTCCTGGGTGGAGACCGAACCGTCCGTCATGCGTCCGGCGATCAGGTCGAGCTGAGTGAACTGCTCGTTGCGGTCGAAGTGGAAGCCGAAGAAATTCGTGTTCCAGCCCGAGTGACAGGCGTAGCACTCGAGCTGGGCGTGGTCGGCAGACATGGCCGCCACCGCCGCGGGACGAAAGTCGGGGTGGTCCGGGTCGATGACGTCCTTGACCTGCTTGATGCGCAGGGAGCGTCCGTTGGCCTTGCCGCGCAGGACGAACAGGTCACCTTTGCGGGCCACATTGGTCAAGCCCCGGCCCTTCGCCGTGGTCAGGTCGGCGTAGGCGTCGGGTGTGCCGTGGCAGCTCACGCACTCGATCTCGACGCCGTGCTCCATGGCCCCGTAGATGTCCCCGTCGCCCATGACGTCGCGCACGGTGTGACAGTCGATGCAGTCCATGCCCGCCGCATGATGCACGTCGGCAGGGGTGAGCTGCTCGTCGGCCACGAAGAACTGCCCGGCGATCAAGCGGTCGGTGGTGCCGGGGATGGTCGGACCCGCGGGCATCTGGGGGTAGAGCTGGGCCAAGCCCTGAAAGGCGTTGCCGATGGAGGCGTCCCCCACGTGGCAATGGGTGCAGGTCTCCGTGGGCGGCGACAAGGTCATCTCGTGACGCAGGGGGTGGCCGGGTTCGAAGCGGTCGACGGTCTCATCGGCAGAGTGGCTCAGGCCGTCCGCGCCGTAGGACACATGGCACGCCGCGCAGCCCGCTCCCCGATAGAGGCCGTCCTGGCCCAGCCGACCGGTGAGCCCCGCGCCCTCTGACCAGAGATGGCACTGCATACAGGCCTTGCTGGGCAGATCAGCGAAGTGGTCGCCAAGATCTCTGTCCTGGCTGGCGCCTCGCAGCTGTTCGATGGGCCGCAGTGACGACAGGGCGTGGGGGTCTCGTGGGTTGTCGTCTTCTACCGCGAAGATCGAGTAGACCGCCTGACGACCGGGGTTGACGCCGTTCTCATACAGGCCATCGTTGAGGTGCCCGGCGGTGGTGCCGTGCAGGCTCAGGCCCAGGTGATCGAAAGCCCGGCCGTGGCACTCGCCGCAGGTCTCGCCCGCCACTCGCAGGTCTGCAGGATTGGCGAAGCGCACCGCGGCGGGATCAAAGCCCCGATGCATGACCCGCTCGTCCTTGGGCCAGCCGTTCAATGGGGTCACGTGGGCGCGCTTCTGGGTGGGCGAGGCACCGTCGCCCCCATGGCATTCGGTGCAGCTCATGGCCAGCCAGGGGTGCATGTCCTCGATGCCGCCGTGGCAAGACAGACAACCCTGGTCGCGGAGCTGGGGCGGCAAGGTCTCCTCAGCGGCCACCGGCGCCAGGTCGTCGGAGGCGGGCGACATCTGCGCGGACAAGCTGGTGCTCAGCAAGATCAACAGCAACACCAGCGGCACCACCGCCAGCGCCGACACCAACAGCAGCCCCAGCACCTTCACCAGCGCCGCGTCCACACGGCCCACGGCATGGCCACTGGCAGCCCCGGGTTTCAGGCGAACAGCCCCTTCATGGGCGAGCCTGTGCGGCCACCCATGCGTCCGCCGAAGAGGGAGACGATGGTGGGCGCCACGTCGATGGAGCGCACCGCCGAGGTGTCCACCACGCCGCTCTTGAAGTCCGGCCCCCAGGCCACGGTGTTCACGTTCAGCAGCTCGGTGGACTGATCGCCGTGGTCGAGCCCGCGACGAGCGTTGAAGTCTCTGTTGCGGCCGAACTCTGGCAGCACGAACAGCGCCGTCGACTCGGACAGCCCGGGGTCGGAGGTGATCGCGTCGAAGAGCGAACCCAGCTCTTCGTCATTGCGCCGGATGGTGGTGACGTAGTCGTTGTAGGAGCCGTGGGCCACATCGGGAGCGCGCAAGGTGACGGTCAGCAAGCGCGGCCGGAAGATGGCCAGCAGGTTGCGCGCCACGTGCATGGCCTTGGCGTCGTTGGCGCCCAGGCCGGTGATCGTCGCTGCGTCTCCCCGCAGCTCTTCGAGGATGTACTGCTCGATGCGCGCCGCCGCGGCGGGGTCGTTGCCCAGGCCTTCTTGCCCATCGATGGGCAGGGGCGTCTCCATGGCGCCGCGCAAGATCGACAGGGTCTTCTCGGCGCTGGCGTCGTGGCTGCGCAGACCGCCTTGCCCCACCACCAGCTCCTTGAACTCGGCGTTGAAGATGCCCTCGCCGCCGATCAGGTTGGCGCCAAACGCAGCGCCGTAACCCGAGGCGGTGGAGTAGGCGTAGTTGGTCTCCTGGTCGCCGCCGCTGGTCGAGAGCCAGACCTCGCTGGCAGGCAGGCCCTGCTCGCGACGGATGATCTCGAACAGGGTCGGGCTCTCGCTGCGGCCGTTCTCGCGAATGCCGAACGTGTCCCACGTGCCGGTGAGAATCGACGACGCCGCGCCGTAGTGGCCCAGGTTCTGCACCACGGTGCGGGGCATGGTCACGCCCGAGGCGGCGATGCGATCAAGGTTGGGCGTATTGCCGCTGCCCAGTGTCTCCTTGCTGCGCACGCCGCCGCCGAAGATCACCAGCACCACACGCTCGGTCAGCCGCGCGCCTGGCAGGGCGGGCGTGGCCGGATACGGGGCGGGATTCAGGGCCGCGGCGGCTCGGGCCATGGCGGCGGTCGGTGCCAGTCCCGCGGCCACGAGCAGGCTGGCCTGTTTGAGCAAGCGCCGTCGGCTGAGGTCACCACTAGCTGGTGGGTGGCTGTGTGTCTGATCGGTCATCGGATGCCTCCGCTCGGCGCCCCACCGGGGGTTGGGATCGCCCTGTCGTGCCCCATGCTACAGCAGCTCAGTAGTACTGGTACTCCCAGTGCGTGGTCAAGGCCCGCACCAGGGTGTCCGTCTCGCACTCGCACTGCTCAAAAATGGTGATGAACGTCTCCAGCTCATTCGGACCCGGATATCGGCCGAGGAAGCGCTGAAACACGTGTACCACCAGGTCTTGCACGGACAGATCGTCCCGGCCGGGCAGATCGATGTGCTCGCCGCCCAGCAGGACCCGGGCGATGACCGAGCGCAGGGGCCCGGCGTCCGCCACCGCCGACAGGGCGCGCCGGCAGCGCTCCAGGGTCTCGCCATCTGGGGGCCGACCGGTAAGATCGACGAACAGTCCCTGCAAGAACTGGCTGTTGCTCTTGCGCCGCAGCCGCTGCAGACGATCGCTGTACGCGGGGGACAGAAGCCAGCCCAGGACCAGCTGGGGGAAGTGGCTCGGCGACTCTCGCAACTCGGTGGTCCACCGACGCAACTCGCTGCGCTCCGGTGCCCGACCCACGATCCGGCTGTGCTCCCGCTCGAGAAAGCGCTCGGCGAAGTGAGGCTGATCGCAGGTGATGGTCACCACGTCGGACTGGCTCTTGCCCGATTGGCCCCAGAGGCTCGCGCGGTGCCCGTCGTACATGCGCTTGCCCGCTTCGAGCAGGGCGGGCTCTCGCTGCACGGTCATGCCCAGCAGTTGTTCAAAGACCACGGAGACGAAGGTGTCGTTGCCAGGGTTGGCCCGGTGAAACGCGGACGACAGCACGATGCCGCGCACCGCTTCCAAGGCGTTCAGCTCGCCGCCAGCGAGAAGGTCTGGCAGGCGCTGGCCCGGGCCCGGGTCGTGGGGCCTGAAGTTGTCGAGCAGCAAGAAGTAGTAGAGCTGCTCCTCGTACCAGTGCTGCCAGAAGCCGATGCTGCCGCAGAGAAGGCGCAGCAGCATGGACGGCCGAGAGCCCATGGCCAGTGCGAGTTCGTCCCCGTCGGGGGTACGTCCCAAGGTGTCGAGATAGAGGGCGCGGACGTGCCGGGGGTTGGTCAGGTCGAGCCCGCCAGAGTCAGCGCCTGGCGCCTTGCCGTCGTCTGTGGGCTTTCCCGGCGCGGCCACGGAGATCAGCCGCTTCTGGTCTGCTCAGCCGCCCAGGCTTGCACCGCCGCGACGATCTGGCCGTCACCGCCGAACAGCTGATGCTCGCCGTCGGGACCCACCGCCAGCACGGAGAGCAGCCGAGAAGCCGCTCGCCAATCCGCCACGCCCACTTCGCCTTGATCGTCCACCAACCGCGCATGCCAGCCCACCAGCCCTTCGCCGTCGGTGGGCGCGCAGAGGATCACCGCCAGGATGCGCCGACCCCGGCGAGCCATATGCCGCAGAGCCAGCTCTTGCCCCGTGCGCGCCAGGCGTTGACGGACGTCGCTCACCGAACGGGTCGAGGCGTCGAGGCCGAGCACCTGCAGCTCACCTTCCCACCGTTGATGCCAGATGGGGTCACCCAGTGAATACGGCGCCTGCAGCCGCTGGCTCAGATCGTGAACGATGGGTGACAGGGCAGGGTCGGCCTGTTCCTCCACCGAGTGAGGTGGAGTGCGAGTCATGATGGCCCGGCGGGCCCGCCAGCGATCGAAGATCATGGGACGAAGTCTATCAGGCCCGGTCCGCCCACCGTCACCAGCGAATCGCCGGGTGGTCGCCGCAGCCGGTGCAGGTCTGGCCCGGGCCTTGCGGTACCATGCCGCCATGGACGGACGCTCACCGATCGACGACATCCCCCCCACCGACCTTTCCTGTGGTCAGCCGGTGGTCAATCCCAACCTCGCGGGACAGGGCATCGACCCTACGCCCTGGCGAGCGCCCCCTGCACAGCCCGAGCGGCACGGCGTGCTGACCCAGGCCGAGCCCCACGACAAGGCCGCCATCGCCCGCCAGATCTGCGACGTGATGCGCATGATGTACAACCGCCAGCTGGTGGTGGCCAACGACGGCAACGTCTCGGCGCGCCTGCCCAACGGCAACATCATGATCACCGCGTCCGGTGTGCTGAAGGGCTACATGACGCCCGACCAGGTCATCGAGTGTGACCCGGACGGCAGGGCCCTCGACGGCCGCAAGGTGACCACCGAGATCAAGATGCACGTGGGCGCGTACAAGATGCGCCCCGAGGTGGGCGCCGTGGTGCACGCCCACCCGATTCATGCCGTGGCCTTCAGCCTGGCTGGCATCTCACTGGCGGGCTGCGTGATCCCCGAGATCATCGTGACCATGGGCAGCATCCCCACCGCGCCCTACGGCACACCGTCGACCAACGATCTCTTCGACAACATCAAGCCCCATCTGGCCAACGGCGACGCGGTGATCATGGAGCGCCACGGCGTGGTCTGCGTGGGCGCCGACCTCTTCGACGCCTACAAGAAGATGGAGATGGTCGAGCACACGGCCAAGATCACCCACGCGGCGCGCACGTTGGGCGGCGAGTTGCAGCCCTTGCCAGCGCAAGATGTCCAGGCGCTGCTCGATACGCGCCGGGCGTTAGGCGTGGAGATGCGCAACAACCTCTGCCAGGGTTGCGGCGCGAAAGAGAGCTGCGCGGCGCCGCTGTTTCCGGACTGAGGGCTGACCTCAGCCAACCACAAACTGCCCGTCGCTCATGACCATGGCTTCGATGCGTGCGCGCTCGTCTTCGAAGCCCTTGCGCCCCATGAGGCCGTAGGTGGCGATCTTGCCGCCCTCGACGCCGGGCTGATCGAAGGCGTTGACTCCGTAGCACTCGCCACCGAAGGCTGTGGCGATCTGCATCCACAGGACCCACTCGCCTACGTGGTACGCGTCGACCTTGGGAAACGTGATCTCGGCGTTGGGACGTCCCGCCGCCGTGAGCGCCAAGCGGGTGGCACGACACTCGGCGTCGAGCAGGGTGCCGAAGCCCTGGCCGCCCAGGTACGACAGGCCCTCTAGTCCCTCGGGCGGCGCGGGGATGGTCACGTCGTCGTGCTCGGCCACGCGCAAGAAGGTGAAGACCTTGTTGTTCGGGCCCTCGACAAAAAGCTGCACCTGGCTGTGCTGATCCGTGGCGCCGATAGCCGCGTGGGGCAAGGGGCCGACGCCCGCTCCTGAGGCATCGATCTTGCCCAGGCTCTCGGCGGCCAGCTGCACCAGCCACTCGCCGAGCAGGCGCAGGCGATGGCTGTAGGGGAACAGCACCTGTACGTCCATCTGGCGCTTGGTGTCGAGCAGATGATGGGTGGCTGCGATCAAGGCCGCCGGGTTGGCCGAGAAGTCTGCGGACAGGCAGCGCTCTCGCCCCGCGGCGGCGCCGTCCATGAGTGCGCTGAGGTCCCAGCCCAACAGCGCGCCTGGCACGAGCCCCACGGGGGTCAGCACGCTGAAGCGGCCGCCCACGTTGGCTGGCACGGTGAACGTGGTCAGACCGTGGGTCGTGGCGAAGGGGCGCAGAAAGCCGTGCTCGGCGTCGGTGGTCACCACCACGTGATCGGTCCAGCGATCCCCCACCGCAGCCTTGAGGCGGTCGAGAAAGAGCAAGAACTGGGACATGGTCTCGGCGGTCGAGCCCGACTTGCTGATCACGTTGAACAACGTGCGCTCGGGGTCGCAGACCCGCAGGACACCGTTGACCAGCGCCGGGTCCACGTTGTCTACAACGAACAGCCGTGGACGGTCGCCGTCGGGGGAGACCTCGTTGAAACCCGGTGAGAGCGCCGCGTGGAGCGCCGAGGTGCCCAAGGCCGAGCCGCCGATGCCCAGCACCACCACATTGTCGTAGCGGCCCTTCACCGACGCGGCCCAGTCGCTCACGGCGGCCACGGTCTGCCGGTCGTCGGGCAGATCGAAGAAGCCCAACTCGCCCGAGGCCCGGCGACCTTGCAGAGCCTGAAGCTGGCCGGGGTGGGCCGCCGCCGCTGCGGCCAGCCACTCGGGATCGACGCCCAGCGCACCCTGGGGGCCGCCGCTCATGAGGCAGGTGTAGTCGAGGCTCAGGGCCATGGGGTGGTCTCGCTCTGCGAAATCGGGGGAGAAGCGACAGGGGGCCGACGAGAATAACCGGACCGGCGCCTCGGGCGAGCAGGCCAGCCGAGACGGGGCGGGCTCGACGCGAGCAGTGGTGGCGGCTCACGCCCCACCGGCTCAGTGGCCAGGCTGACCTCGCGCTGCCTACCGTCACCGACCAGCCACCGCACCAGGGCACCCGCCGACCACATCCCCCGGTTATCCTCGGCGGCCATGAGCCTGCCCAAACTCCATAGTCGTCGCGATCTGACCCACAGCCTGGCCCACGTCCTGGTCAGCCGGCCGATCACGGTCTTCATGCTGTTCCTCACGCTCATCGGTACGGGCGTGCTGGCCTACATGCGCATCCCCCTGACCCTGCTGCCGGGCGGGCTGTCCGAGTCGAGCCTTTCCGTGGGCTTCCCCTACCCGGGGGCCGGGCCCAAAGAGGTCGAAGACCAGATCACCCGACCGGTCGAGGAAGAGCTGCGCACGATCCCGGGCATCACCGAAATCTTCTCGGTGAGCTCTGAGGGCTACGCGAACATCAACGTGTCCTTCGGGCCCCAGTCCGACATGGACATGGCTTATGCCGAGGTGCGCGACCGGGTCGAGCGCATCCGCGGACTGCTGCCCCCCGAGATGGATCGCTATCGCATCCGTCGCTGGAACAGCAACACCGACATGCCCGTGATGTGGATCGGCGTCCAGTACAACGAAGACGCTCCCGACCCCTTCGGCGCCATCGAGCGCATCGCCGTGCCGCGCCTCGAAGCGGTGGACGGCGTGGCCCAGGTCGGGCTGCACGGCGTGGTCGACGAGGCCGTTCGCATCTTCGTCGACATCGACAAGAGCGCCGGCTACGGCATCAACCTCGGCGACGTCATCGGCAAGATGCAGGGGGACAACTTCACCATGCCTGCGGGGCAGGTCGACGATGGCGGCCGCTCCTTCGCCCTGCGCATCGACGCCCGTTACCAATCGCAGGAAGAGATCGAGAACTACCCCATCGGCCAAGGGCTGGTGCTCTCGGACATCGCCGAGGTCGTACGCTCCCGGGGCTACCGCGACTCCGTGTGGCGCATCAACGGTCGAGCCTCGGTGGGCATGGACATCAGCCGGGAGTCCGACGAGAACACCATCGCCGTCTGCAGCCGTCTCGAAGACGTCATCGAGACCCTGCGCGAAGACCCGCGCCTCGCAGACGTGAGCTTCAACGTCTTCTTCAACCAGAAAGAGACCATTCTCGACGCGGTGGACGGCCTCAAGGGCTCGGCCCTCTGGGGCGGACTCTTCGCCATCTTCGTGCTGTTTTTCTTCCTGCGCGACATGCGCATGACCTTCTTGGCTGCCCTGGCCATCCCCGCCTCGTTGCTGTCCGCAGTGATGGCTGTCTACTTCAGCGGCGAGACCCTCAATCTCGTCTCCCTCGCCGGCTTCACTCTGGGCATCGGCATGCTCGTGGACAACGCGGTGGTGGTGATCGAGTCCATCGCCCGGCGAAGAGACATGGGCGACAAGGCACAGGACGCAGCGTCCATGGGCGCCAGCGACGTGGGCATCGCAGTGCTCACCGCGACCTTGACCTCCATCGTGGTCTTCTTGCCCCTGGCCTTCATGGACGGCGACCGCAACACCAAGGTGCTGATGAAACAGGTGGGCCTGCCCATCTCCTGGTCGCTCATGGCCTCGCTCGTGGTGGCGCTGATCTTCTTGCCCACCTTCGCCGCCAGGCTCATGCGCGGTCGCAAGGCCCGAGCGGCCAGCCACCTTGAGGGAGGCCGGCGCATGGAGCGTGCCTACGCGTCCTGCCTCACCTGGGCCCTGGGTCATCGTTTCGGCGCCTTCTTGATGCTGATGCTGGTCATCGGCGTGGCTCAGTGGTGCGGTGCCAACCTGCGCTCCAGCAACGCCCAGAATGGCGAAGACAACGGCGTGCGCATGAGCATCGAGGTGCCCTCCAGCTACCTCCTCGCGGAAACCAACGGCGTCTTCGAGACCTACGAAGCCTGGGCCCGGGAGCACATGGAGGAATGGAACTTCGAGTTCTACTCGGTCAGCTTCAGCCGCCGCGGGGGCCAGGTCAGCTTCTATCCCGCCGAGGACGCCACCGAAGTCGAGCGAGACGCCCTGCCAGATCTGCTGCGGGAAAACGCTCCCCAGCTGCCCGGGGTCAAGGCCACCGTGGGACGGGAGCAACAGGGCGGCAAGGAGATGCGCATCGACCTGACCGGCCCAGACTCAGAGGTCCTGGCAGGTCTCAGCGAAGAGCTCCGTGACCGCCTGGAGCTGCTGCAGTTCACCGACGGCGAAGGCACACGCCCGCTGTTCGACAACGTGCGCACCGACCTCGACCGCGGCCTGGACGAAGTGCACCTCATGGTCGATCGGGAACGGTCATCGCTGCTGGGCGTCGACCCGGACGGCCTGCGGGGCATGGTCTCGTGGGGCCTGGGCGGCCAGCGCCTGCCCGACATGCAAGAAGGCGACCGGGACGTGCGGGTGCAGATCGAGTACGGGCAGAGCGACGAAGAGAGCCTGGAGTTCCTGCGCAATCTGGGGCTCTTCACCAACATCGGCACGGTGGTGCCCCTGTCCGCCGTGACCCGGCTCAGCTTCGACAAGGCCCTGGGCTCCTTGGTGCGCCGGGACTCGCGCACCACCATGGGCGTCACCGCCATGCCCGTGAGCGACAACCTCTTCGCCGTGTCCCGAGAGGTCAAGGCCGCGCTCAAGGACATGCCCTTCCCTGAGGGCTACACCTCGAGCACCGAGGGCGGGCAGGACGACTTCAACGCAGACATGACCGAGCTGTTTCTGACCCTGGGATTCTCCGTGGCCCTGGTCTATCTGCTCATCGCCATCCTGCTCGAGTCGGTGGTGCTGCCCTTCTCGATTCTGGTCTCCATCGTGCTCGCCCTCATGGGCGTGAACATCACCTTGTGGCTGACCAACAGCTCCATGCAGACCATGGTGGGTGTGGGCATGGTGCTGCTCGCGGGCATCGTGGTGAACAACGCGATCCTCCTGCTCGACCGGGTGCAGCGCCTACGGGCCAGCGGCATGTCCCGCCTCGACGCCCTGGTACGCGGGGGCAAAGACCGGCTCCATCCCATCTTGATGACCGCCTTGACCACCATCTTCGGGCTCATGCCCATGGCCGCGCCCCAGTACTTCCCCGGCCAGAAGCAGGGCTCGGGGTACGAGGGCATGGCCATCACCGTCGCCGGGGGCCTGGCCTTCTCCACCCTCTTCACCCTGCTCGCCGTGCCCTTGTTCTACACGTATTTCGATGACCTGGGCCGGATCTTCAGCAGCATGATGCCCTGGTCTCGGCAGGAGGCAGACCCACCTCGCAGCAGCGACACAGAAGCCGGTCTGGCGTCCCCCGTCTTTGCCGACCACTCCCCGGCGGGACAAGCGGCCCTGCTCGCACCCAAGAACGACGCCTGAAGCGCTCAACGCCCGCCCACGAGACCGTTGCCCATGGCCCGGTTCAGCCGGGCAACTGCGGGGTCCACTGCACAGCCTCAGGTTCCGTTGCACAACGCCGGGCTCGGGTGCGCACCCTCGGGTTCAGCTGAGCAGCGGCAGCAGTACGGTGAAGCACGAGCCCCTGCCCGGGGTAGACACCACCCGGATGTCCCCTCGGTGGGCCTCCACCACAGAGCGCACGGTGGCCAGCCCCAGCCCTGAATTGCGCTCGGAGCCCTTGGTGCTGAAGAAGGGCTCGAAGATGCGCTGAACGGTCTCGGCTTCCATGCCATCCCCCTCGTCGCTCACCGAGAGGCGTACGTACTCACCCGGCGGCAGACGCTCGTCGCCGGGCAAGACCGACGACACCAGGGCTTCGATCTTCAACGTGCCGCCGTGGCGCAACGCGTCGCGAGCGTTGCCCACGAGGTTGAGCAGCACCTGCTCGAACTGCAGGCGATCGATGCCCACCAGCAAGGTGCGAGCGCTGCGCCGCCAGACCAGCTGCCCCCGGTTGGACACCAGCTTCTGCAGCACCACCATCAGCTCTTCGGTGGTGGCGGACACGTCCAGCAACGGCGGCGCGGCCGCTTCGGGACGGCCCGTGTCGAGCAGCTGCCGGGCCAGTGCGCAGCAGCGCTCGGCGGCGGTCAAGATCCCCTCGAGATCGGGATGGCGAGGGTCGTCCTCGGGCAGGGTCTTCTGTAGCAGCGAGCCATAGCCAGAGATGGTGGTCACCAGGTTGGCGATGTCATGAGCCACGCTCCCCGCCACCCGCCCCATGGACTCGAAGCGCGCGGCCTCGGCCGAGTCCCCTGAAGCCGGCTCGCCGCCCTGAGGCCAGCGGAGCTGCCCCTTCGCAGGTGTGCCAGCGCACTCGTCGGTGTCGGCCAGGAGGGGTGCCGCGGGCTCCGGCCTATCGGGCTCAGCCATGGACACGTCAGCAGGGATCGGCCTGGGGGAGCAGCCACGGAGGGCCGCTTTGGGGACAGCGCCGAACGGCGGATCTGGAGGACAAACCAGATCTGAGCAACTCAAGACACCTTGGACAGGTGACCTGCGGGACGGAATCCGTAGAATCCGCCGACATGTCCAACTCCATCACGCAAACTCCCGTCCCGACGAACGAACCGATCCTCTCCTACGCGCCCGGCAGTGCCGAACGGGCCACGCTGAAGGCTGCCTTGGCAGCTGGCCGCGCCGAAGAGGTCGATATCCCCCTCATCATCGGTGGGAAAGAGCTGCGGCCGTCGAAAACTTTCACGGTCACAGAACCCCACGACCACCAGCACGTCTTGGCCACCTGTCACGCAGGTGATGGCGAGTCTGTCGCGTTGGCTGCTACGTCAGCTGCCGCGGTCGCCGAAGACTGGGCAGCCATGGACTTCGATGATCGGGCCGCCATCTTCTTGCGCGCCGCCGACCTGCTCGCGGGGCCGTGGCGAGCGCGGGTGAACGCGGTGACCATGCTCGGGCAGAGCAAGACATCGTTCCAGGCAGAGATCGACTCGGCCTGCGAGCTGATCGACTTCTTCCGCTACAACGTGGCTTACGCCCGGCAGATCCACACCATCCAGCCTGACTCGGCCCCCGGCCTGTGGAACCGCTGCGAGTACCGCAACCTCGAGGGCTTCGTGTTCGCGGTCACGCCGTTCAACTTCACCTCCATCGCCGGCAACCTGCCCTCGGCCCCGGCGCTCATGGGCAACACCTGCCTCTGGAAGCCCGCGTCCACCGCAGCCCTCTCCGGCTACGTCTTGATGCAGCTGTTCAAGGAGGCCGGACTGCCCGACGGCGTGATCAACTTCGTGCCCGGTTCTGGCGCGAGCATCGGCGACCCGGCCCTGGCCCACCCTGACCTGGCGGGCGTGCACTTCACCGGTTCGACCGGCGTCTTCCAGAACATGTGGAAGACCGTGGGCGACAACATCGCCAGCTACAAGAGCTACCCACGACTCGTCGGCGAGACCGGCGGCAAGGACTTCATCTTTGCCCACCACAGCTCTGACGTGGACAAGCTGGCCGTGGCCATGCTGCGGGGCTCGTTCGAGTTTCAGGGGCAGAAGTGCTCGGCGGCCAGCCGGGCCTACATCCCCCGCTCGATATGGGGCGACGTGCGCGACCGCTTGGTGGCCGACGTGGCTCAGATCTCCATGGGCGACCCCTGCGACTTCAGCAACTTCATGGGCGCCGTGATCGATCGCCGCAGCTTCGACAAGTGCAAGCGCTACATCGACAACGCCGCCGCTGACAGCAGCTGCAAGATCCTGGTGGGCGGTGGCTGCGATGACAGCAAGGGCTGGTTCGTCGAGCCCACGGTGATCGAGACCACCGACCCCAACGCTGCCTCCATGTGCGAGGAGATCTTCGGCCCGATCCTCACGGTCTACGTCTACGACGACGCCGATTTCGACGAGACCTTGACCCTCTGCGACGAGGGCTCTCCCTACGCGCTCACCGGGGCCATCTTCGCCCGGGAGCGGACGGTTCTGGCCACCATGTCCGACCGCCTGCGCCACGCCGCGGGCAACTTCTACATCAACGACAAGCCCACCGGGGCGGTGGTGGGTCAGCAGCCCTTCGGCGGCGGACGGGCCTCCGGCACCAACGACAAGGCCGGCTCCATGCTGAACCTGCTGCGCTGGACCTCGGTGCGCACCATCAAAGAGACCTTCGTGGCCGCCACCGACTGGCGCTACCCGCACATGTCAGAGAGCTGAGAGGCTTGTTCCAGCGCTCGGCCAGGCACCGCCGCCAGCAGCTGATCATGAACGGGCGCTGGTGGCTCCTGCTCGCGATGGTCTGCCTGACCCCTGGCTGCAGCGCGCCTGCCGTCAGCCCTCCCCCGCCTGCACCACTCGAGCTGGTGGTGGCCTCTGACCTGGACAACATGCCCTTCGCCGGGGTCGACGCAGCCGGCCGTCCCCAGGGTCGGGACGTCGAGATGATGGTAGCCCTGGCCGCTCAACTGGGACGCCCGCTGCGCTGGGAACGCATGCCCTTCGACCAGCTGCTGGCTGCCGTGCAGACCTCCACGGTCGATCTGATCTGCGCCACCATGGGCATCACCAGCGAGCGAGAAGAGGTGGTCGATTTCAGCGATCCCTACTTCTCCACGGCCATCGAAGTGGTGGTTCGCCGGGGTCCGAGAGAGCCCCGACGTTGGGCCGATCTCGACGGACGCAAGGTCGCCGCTGGCCAGGGCACCACGTCAGAGCGGGCCGTGCGTCGCGTGCTACCCCAGGCCGTGGGCGTCTACGAGAACAAGTCCCAGCAAGGGGCCTACGAGCGACTGACCAGCGGCGCGGTAGACGGCCTGGCCATGGACGGCCCCAACGCCCTGGACCTGGTACGCCAACACGGCGACGAGCTCACGCTGCTGCTCACCCCCCTCGCTGCAGAACGGTACGGGCTCGTGGTGGGCAGTGGTCAACTCGCGCTCCGGTCGGCGATCAATCGCGGGCTGGTGGCACTGCGCCGAGACGGCACCATCGCTGCCCTCGACGCCCGCTGGGGCCTGCAGCCCACAGATTGACAACACCTGGGACAGGGTCTGGAGTCATCTCCCTCATGACCTCTCCCACGACTCTGGCAGACCGCTCCCGTTGCCCACCGCACAGGGCACGATCTGCTGGGCCCTGAGCCCCCTGATGCCGTCAGCGATGTCATCGGCGATGTCATCGGCGATGTCATCAGCGGTGTCATCAGCGGTGTCATCCGGGTGCCGTCGAGCGCCGTACCGAT